>JGI24711J26586_10000010_pt1 | contig 135574 bp, 113 predicted proteins | sample BioPla3DNA1_FD_26586 | JGI IMG/M metagenome (IMG submission 26586)
CAATACTCAAACTAACCAATACTCAAACTAACCAATACTCAAACTAACCAATTATTGTTCTTTATAGTATAAAAAACTTGCTTTACAAAAAAAGAAAAAAACAAATACTGAAAACAAATGCAGAAAATGAAAAAATTGAAAACAAAAAATAAAATAAAAAAATAATTAAAAAAATAAAACAAAAACAATTAAAAAATAACTAATGATAAAAAAAAGAATTTGTTAGAGGTTGTCCCCGAACAAATTCAAACTAAATTACTATTTATGCATTTCTTAGTATTACTACACAAACTTTTGAGTAATCATTAGCGAATGAATCCTCACCCCATGGAACTTCAATTTCATTAAATTGCGCATCTTTTATCATAGCGCCTAATTCTGCTGGAGATACTGCACAAATAATTGTGGCTTTTGCTCTCACAGGCGAATTTATCTGATTAATTACTTTTGATGTACAAGACATACCCCCATCAGGAGTATCCATATTCACTTGTGCAACCAATTTGTTTCCAGAACCACCTTCAAATTTAGAAGTGTCAAAGAATATTGCACATTCATCTATTCCACCCTTACTTGCTAACATTGAAGCACGTATTGTTTCCCTTGGTTCAAAAGTAAAAGCTTGAGTAGTTTGAAGCCCATTACTATTTGAAGTAATTGTTTTTGATATTTCATCCAATGCTTTACCTGAAGGCATTATTATCCCACCTATTATTGGCAATAATACAAATAGTATTGTTACTGCAACGATTGCTGCAATTAGTAATTCAAATACACTAAATGCTTGTCCCTTACTATTAATCAAAAAAATCACCTAAACTAGAAACGATAAAGAAGTATTTAAATCTAAGTGTTTGGATAGGGAAAAGAATTTTAGTGGTTTAAAAAAACTAATCAATTATTTTTTTTCCAAAAGAAACTATACAAAAATACGGACACTCATCACTAAAACTTGGCTCGCATTGTCCATACACTGTTACTTGTATTCTTTGCGAAAACTCCACTATTCTTTCACCAGTTACTTTTATTGAACCGAGTCCGCTTTGGATAAAAAAACAATCTCTTGGGTGTTGGGTTAGTGCTTCAAAACTTGTGGTATTATACATTGTTCCTTTATTAAAAGTTAATGCTGGGGATTCAATTATTTTTCCGTCAGGAGAATTAACGATTGAAACCAAAAATGATTCAAATTCTTTAGTTGATAATGAAAGTTGTTGTTGTTCAAAGTATGAAAGCGCGGAGAGTATTGCTAAAAGTATTACGAGTCCAATTATTGCGTCAATCAATAATCTAAACACTGCTCCTGCTTGGGCTTTGTTTTCTAAAAAAAAATTTCTCAAATTCCTCTCCCCCAAAATTTTTTTCCCAAAATTTTTGTTTCCTACATTTCTGTTCCCCAAAATTTTGTTCCTCATATTTTTGTTCTCCACAATTTTGTTCCCCGTATTTTTGTTCTCCACAATTTTGTTTTTCATGTTTTTGTTTTCTGTTTTTATCCTCCGCCCATTACTAGTGAGATTGCTGTGTTTGCTATTATTACTGTTATTACGAATACTGCTACTGCTATTGGTAAGCTTGTTGCTAAGTTTATTCTAAACAACAAATCGTTATCTTCTTTTATTTTTGTGGTGAAGTATAACAAAATTATTACTATTTCTATTACGTATATTGCTATGATTATAAAGAATATTGTGGGGGTAGCGAATGTTTGGAATGTTGTTGCATCAATTTTGAATAATGAATCAACATTTATTGCTGATGTTCCTGTAAAATCTGCTATTGAAGAACTATCAAATCCTGACATGTTTTCAAATGAAGGATCTGCTACTACGCTTGCTAGTGTGGTCATCACTACTTTTTGTAAAGCTACAGTGATTCCTAAAACCATTGGTCCAATAAATATTGCCATTGTTGTCATGGTTGCTGTCACATCACTCACCATGTTTTTTAGTGATTTGTTTACTTTGTCCATGTTTTCCATTTGGAGTGAGAGTGACATTAGTGTTCTTGAAGCAACTTCTACTCCTAAATTTACTGAATCAACTAATAATCTCATCGCGGTGTCTAGTGTTTTTGAAGGAATGTTTTTCATTGAACCATAAATTGGATCAAATATTGCGTTTTCAAGTGAGAGTCCCATTAGTTCAATGTTTTCAACTGTTTTTCCAAATATTCTTTGACTTATCACTAAATTGGGTAAAAAGTTTTTTGCACTTTTTAAAGCGTTTTCCACCGGTTTGTTTTCACCCATTCTTGAAGCAATCACATACATTGATTCTTTGAACTCGTCCTCCATCGCTATTATTGCTAGTTGGGATTTTCTTTTGTAAATATTTCTGTAATAAAGCAAGAAACACGCTGCGAGGGTGATGGTGAGCATCATTCCTGATAATAAAATTAATCTTGATGGATCGGTTTTTGGATCACTTGTGAATTTTAAATAATCAGAACTTACTTTTGCTTTTGCTGAAATTGGGTCAACTCCTTGACTAATTAGTTCTTTGTAATATGATCCTTCTTCTACCACAATATAGTCAAAGAAAATCAAGTTTGTTGATTTTCCAAAATAATCTTTTTCTTTAAACTCTTGGACTAGTAATTCTTCTATTGATTTATCCGGACCCAATAATTGCATTGGGGGGTTGTATTCGTCAGAAGTGTTAAGCAATATTAGTGGTGGAATTCCTTGTGTTGAAATTATTAGTGAAACAATGAAACCAATTATTAGTATTCCAATTGCTCCCACTCTTGCGTCTAATTTTATTCCCATTATACTCATTTGCCATTTTTTTGGTAACTCTGGGTAATCATCGTTTATCATTGGTGGTTCGTATGTTGGTGGGCGTTGTTTGATAACTTTTTTTGCAAAAGAAAAAGCAACGAATGGGATTGCTACACAATAAATCATTATTAGTATTATTGGTTGGGCAAAGGGCGCTCCTGAAAATGCTGATCCTACTGGGAGAATAATAATCAAAATTAGTGGGAGCAATATTCCTAAATAGAACAACATTATTGATGGTTGGTTAAGTGATCTTGCATAATCCTCCATTTTTGATTTCACACTATTTAACACTTCAAGCATTGTTTTGTCTAAGAGTTGGTATCTGTTTGATTCTATTGGTTCCATTACACTTGCACGTATTTTCATTAGTGATTCTTTTAGTTCGGTTGAATACGCGCCCCACCTATATGCTAGTGCATCAAGTCCTTCTGATACTGAACTATACACTCCTATTTGGAAATCCCAAATCAATCTCTTAAAATCTGTCGCAACTTTTCCTCTTCCGTGTTTTGCTGAAAACTCTATTGCTTTTTCTAAATTAGGAACAAGCTTCATTGACATTATCATATACCCAATCATTTCCGGAACATAAGTGAGGGCTTTGTTTTTTTCATCCTCTGCTGCAATAATTGGAATGTTGTATATTGAGTAAATAAATAATCCAATTATTGTTGCTACAAAAAAAACTAATCCGAAAAAAATTATTGCTGCTGTGTCAGCACCAAACAAATTTGTTAAAAATGGAGTCATTCCAAATAGTTCTTCAGTACTAAAATCCCCAAACTCTATTCCTACCCCAAAAACAAAAACAAGAATCAAAAAAATTACTGCAGGAATTAATGCTAACACAAAAGATCCTTTTATTGCTGCAAAAAAATCCCCTGCACTTAATCTCCACCCCAAAAAACGAACTGCTTCGGCGTGTTTTTCTGGAAACACTGCATCTTTAGCGAACTCTGGAAATCGTGCCCTCATCCCTTTACAATATTTAACAAACTCTGGATCCGGTTCAATTACTGATTTTGTTTCACCATCAAAATCCTCACTAACAGTAGTGATTCCTCTGTATATTTGTCCAGGAGAAAGAGTAGGGCCTTGATTCATTCCGAAATCTTTTTGACTTATTTTTCTAGCCATAACAAAACCAAATCCATTTTCAAATCATTTTCAAATCATTTTCAAATCATTTTTTTAATTTTAAATTTTGATTTTTAATTCAACTATTTTAATTTTAATTTCAAATTTTAATTTCAAAATTTTTAATTTTAATTTCAAATTTTAATTTCAAAATTTAATTTTCATTTTTTCAAATCATTTTTTTGTTTCCAATCCCTAATTTTAAATTTTTTATTTCCAAAATTTTAATTTTCTTTCTAATTTTTTATTCTTCTTTCAATTTTCAATCATTTTTTTATTTTTTTTTACTTTCAATTTTTTTCTTTTTTTTTATTTTATTTTTTTTATTTTTTTATTTTTTTTATTTTCTGTTTTTGTTTTTTTGTGTTTTTTATTCTTCAACTTTTTTTTCAGGTTTTTGTTTTTGGATTTTTGGGAGGAGGGTGGTGGTTACCCAGTTTTTCCATTTGCCTAGTAATTGGTCGTAGTCTATTTTTCCTGTTTCTTCTAGCATTTCTTCTTTTAGTAGTAGTAGTTTGTTGTTGCACAAACTAGTGTTTTCTGATTCTAGTAGGTGTGGGATTTTGTGTTGGTTTTTTAGTTCTACTAAAAATAATTTCGCGCTTCCTCTCATTTTTATATCCGCCCAAATATCGTTTATTGATAGTCCTGATGTTTTTTGGATTTTTTTCAACAATTCACTTTCTTTCAAATTGTCTTCCATTAGTTCTAGTGAATCTTTTCCTGCATCGTATTTCATTAAATCAAGGAGTCCTCCTTCTCTTTGTGGTTCTTCGTTCCAATATTTTTTTATCTCTGTGATCTCTGTTATTCTTCTGTGTCTTTTTAAACTTCCTTTGAATCTTATTGGACGTGCTACTATTACTAGATCGGTTGCTTTGAATGAAGTGGTTGGTACTTCTAAATCATTTACTACTCTGTCCCACACCGCGTATGCACTGTCAGCGTGGATTGTTCCCATTACCACATTTCCTGCTGCTCCTACTCTCATTGCTTCGTAAAGCACTTTTGCTTCTTTTGATCGAACCTCTCCTACTATTATTGCGGAGTCACCTAAACGCAGTGCTGTTCTTAACGCTTCTTCTGGAGATACTTCTGTTTCTGTTTTTGATACACTTATCGCTGATTTTGTTTTCAAACTTTGAATATTGAATCCAATGTCTTTCATGTACCCAACAGGTATTTCTAAAGTATCTTCGGTTGTAATTATTCTTGAGTTTTGTGGGATCTCTAACATTAGTGCTTGTAAGAGCGAGGTTTTTCCTGATCCTCTTGAACCCGCAACAAGAGTGGTTGATTGCATATCAATAAAGAAAGACAAGAGTCCTGCTGCTAGAGGGTTTAAGAAATTCACGTCAATGAATTGTTCAAGAGTCCATGGAGTGGTTTTGTGTAAACGAAAAGCAAAAGCTGTTCCGCTTGGAGAAAGCGGAGGACCGATCACTGCTACTCTTGTTTCTAGATCAGGCAAATCAAAATCAAGCACTGGGTGAGCTTCATCAAATGGTCTTGAACTCATTGCACGAAGTTTTGAGATTAAAGAATTTGCTTCACTTTCTGTGAAAGTTACGTTTGTTTGGCATTGTCCATAATCAGAGTGAACAATATAAATTGGTTTTCCTCCAATTGGCGAATCCAAATAAATATCAGTTATTTTTCTATCGTTCAATAAAACTTCCAAAATCCCATAACCCACAGTGTAACGAGCAACCACTTTACTTAATGAATTCATATCAGCAGGAGTTAGTGTTATTTTGTGAAACTCTGCAACCTCTCTTATTGTTGCTTCGTAAAGTCTTTCAAAATATTTTCTAGAAGTAGCAACAGTGCTTAGAGAAATTCTTCCAGGTTTGTAAGAAGCAACTATTTCTCTTGTTTTTGATAAAACAAAGTACTGGTCAGGGGCTAAAGAGTATTCTGGGGGATTTACGTAATAAAGTTTTTCTACTTTTGTGGAATCAGAAAAAATTTGCACACTTGATTCTCTAACCGCGTACTCGTCAAGCAAATCAAGTTCTTCCATTCCTTTGAAGGATAATTTTGATCCAATAAAACTTGGTTTAATATCAGCTTCTAAAAGTGATTTGTAAATTTGAACAGTGTCAGGAACCTCTCTTAGTTCTGTTAAAATTTTTTTTGCCCTAATAACTAAAAGAGTGGAATCAAACCTGTTTCTTAAATTCACAAGAGTGGCTAAATAAGGTTCTGAACAATTAGTGTATCTCGCATCCCCTTGTTTCATTTTTCCTTCTTCTCTTCTAAGTTCATTGATTAGAGTAAGGTAAGCTAATAGAGGATCGTAAGTTATCATATCATTAGTGATTTTTACTATTACTTGATGGCGTTCTGGAAAAAACGCTTCACACTCTTGAAGAGGTTTTCCTAAATGATTATAACTCCAAACATTTTCTAAAACAAATTTTTGACCAAGGTTAGCAATCTCTTCAAGCATTTTTGTTTGTGATTCCTCATACACTCTTTCATAAACCTCGGAAAGAACTATTTTATCAGCTTCAACTTCTTGCAAAATTTTTATTGCGTGAAACCTACACCGATGATCTTCGGCCAAACTAGCTCCAAATACACAATGTTTACAATCAAAAATCAGTGCTCGTTTTCCACCAACATCTTTAACAATAAATTCCCCAACCTTAAATCCACCAATCTTCATCCAACATCACAACACAAAAATTATACAAATCACACAACACACAACTTACACATAAATTACACACAAGCCTCGCATCGCTCTGCCGAAACTGAGCCTTTGAATCCACCAATCTTCATCCAACATCACAACACGAATAATTGCTCATAATAAAAATACTTTACTAATATAAAAAGAAAACTATTGAATGATTTTTTGGGTTTTTTGAACAAACAAAGTTTTTAGAGATTTTTTTTGATTCTGAAAAGATTATTAAACAGTTTAATGTAGTTTTTTGTTATGAAAAAAAACAAAAAAAGTGCTTTTTCTAAAAACAAAAAAACAACGAACAATAATTCAAAAAGTTTTTTTGAAAAAATAAAAAATTATTATTACAAAATAGAAGAGAGTGTTAAAAAGAATCCAAAAAAACAATTTATTTATTTTGTGTTAGGGTTTGTTTTGGTTTATTTAATATTAACAGAAATTGTTTATGCGTTTCCGAAAGGATTTTTTGAAAATTTTGTGGGAGAGCAAGTAAATTTTTTACTAAACCTAAGTGGAATAAAAACTATTGTTACTAATGGGCAAGTGTTTGAAATGTTTTTGCCCGAAAGCGAAAAAACAATAATAATTTCTTGGCTATGCAGCGGAGTGTTGGAAATAATAATTCTAATATCAACAATGATAGTGACCTTTGGGGTACGCGCGAGAGAAAAAATAATCGGAATAATTTCAGCGTTAATTCTTGGACACTTTTTTAATTTATTACGAATTATGATAACTATTCAAATCATCATCACTCAAAATGCTCAAACTTTTGAACTCGCTCACGATTTACTTTTTAGAGCAACTTTGTTTTTGTACATTGTAATTGTTTACACTTTGTGGTTTGGTTGGGGAATAAAAAAAACGAGCGAAGAAAAAATTGAAAAAATAAAAAAATGAAAAATTGAAAAATAAAAAATTGAAAAATCCACAAAATTCAATTAAAAAGGTAAGTTTATTAATAACGGCAATTAGTTAATATATAAATAAATGATTGAAAATGATTTATTGATCACAAAATGTGAAAGTGCAAAAAGCAAGCACAAAAAGTAACTTGTACAAAAATAATTTGGGAGAATAAAGGAAAATAAAAATAATTTGGGAAATAATTCGTAAAATATGTAAAATAATTTGTATTTAATTGAATTGTGATTTGTGATTGTATTGTGATTTGTATTTGGTTGTAATTTGTGATTGAATTGGGTATTTGTATTTATAATATTTTATATATAAGAAATTTATATATAATAAGAATATAATATAGAAATTTTTGGTATAAGAATTTTAGTGTGTTGGGTGAAGGTTTTTGATTTCAGAAAAATTATCTGCGTGGTACACAAAAGCCGAGGATAAGTATTTTGATTTACTTGATTTTTTGGATAAGAAAGGAGTTCCTGTTTATAAGTACTCTGATTTTTTTGAAGAAAAGGGTATCCCTAGTTTTGTTGTTACTGTTTCAATTATTTTACTAATACTTATTCTACTAATGATGCTTTTTGCTTCACAAAATGCGGCAACCACTGAAATGGTTTTAACAATTAAAGATGGAGCAGGAAATAGTTTACTCAACACTAAAGTGAATATTGTTCTTTCTGATAGTCAAGGAACTTATTTAATTAAAGATAAAGTTGTTAGTAGTGGGGACACTATTACTATTCCTCAATATCCACAAGGAACAAAAATCAGGTTATCAATAACTAAGGATGGGTATCAATCTTACGGTGAGGAACTCCAACTTGGAAAAGAAAAAGTAACAAGAACTATTAGTCTTCAAAGGGATTTTGAAGGAATTGAAGCAAAATTATTACTAATTGATGCTGAAACTAAAAGTAAAATAAAAGATGCAATAGTTTTGGTGTCGTGGGAAGGAAAGGATTATTCTTTCGCTATGGATTCCAACGGATTTTACCGAGCACCTAATTTCCCTAATGAAACAAAAGTTGTGCTAAAAATCAAAGCAAGTGGATATAATGATTTGACACAAGAAACCAATTTTGTTAAAGGAACACACAGAACTTTTACTCTCACCCCTTCAAACGCTAGTTTTGTAGGAAAAGCATCAGTGCTAATTAGTGTTAGTGATATTGAAGGATTAGCAATTGATGATGCGAGAGTTACTATTTACAATAAAGAATCAGGAGTAATTTTACTTGATGATTACACAAAAAATGGTTCTATTGCTGGATCAATCCAAGCAGGAATTCCTCTAAGAATTGTTACACAAAAAACAGGGTACTTAACCAATGATAGTGATGTTTTAGGAACAACTTACACTATTAGAAAAAGCGAAGACAAAATTGATATCCTAATGAGACAAGGAGGAACAAAACTCGTAGTTGATGTGCTTGATAGTGGAGCAGTGCAATTAGCTCTATCAGGAAGTGTAGTTCAATTATTCACTTTGAGCGGAGAAAGAATTGACAAAAAAACAACCACTACAAGCGGAGCAGAGTTTAACGGGCTTGATCCAGAAAAAACAATACTAATCACTGCACACAAAGAATTTTACTTACCACAAAGAAGAGAGGTGCTTGTAGGAGCAACCGAGAACGAAACTTTCCTACTAACAAAAGCTGATAGCACTAACTCGTTCAGACTTGATATTTACTCAATTGATTCTTTTGGGGATAGTGTAGGTGGAGCAAAAATCAAAGTTAATCTAATTAGTGACGGAAACAAAATCCCTTACGGAGTTGATGATCTAGAATCAAGCATTGCAGGGTATGTTGATGTTGTAGTAGAGAGAGGAAAAACTTATGAAATAATTTCAGAAACAGAACACCTAATAGGATCAACAATAGTTGAAGTAACAGAAAACACTATTGAAAACAAAGTGTATGTGAAACTAGAAAAAAAACCAAACATTGTTGAAATAAAATTCGTTGATCCAAGAGGAGCAAACATTAGTGGGAATGTGAGAATAGATACTCTTAGCGGAACAAAAATCCACGATGGAGAAATAATTAATTCAAGAGTTTTTATTAACTCAACTGATAATGAAACCGTAGAAGTAACAGTAATAATGAATGATGGAAACAAGTTTGTTGAAAATGTTTATGTGAGAGGAAAAAATTACGTTGAAGTAGTGGTGTACAACAAAACCGCGAGCGAACTTGTACCAGTAATAGAGTTTGTTGGACTTGAAAACGAAACAGGAAACGCTGTGCAAGGAATCACTCCTAACGAATTTTATTACGCAAAATTCAGTGTAGCTTTCCCACTCGTTGCAACCAGTGGAGGAGTTCATTTCAGAGCAGGAAATGATTCAATAGAACACGTTGAGAGTGATAATTTTGCACTCTTTGAACTAAACTTATCAGGAGCACAAAACTATTACGGAAAAAGTTACACAAAAGATCCAGCACCAGGAAACGAAATACTTGACAGAAGTAATGTAGGAGAGATGGGAGAACCAAACAAGTGGATTGAAGGAGTAATACAAAAACCAAAAGGAACATACACAGTTAAAGTAAAAGTAAGAGCGAGTGAATTCATATTAGGAAAAGCAAAACTCCACTACAGAGCGTGGTCATCTGTTGGGGATGAATTTTACAGAACACCAGAAGACACTGAACTAACAACTAATGCTACAAGCGAACAAAAAACAACCCTCTACGCAACCACTCTGACAAAAGAACTAACAATGTACGATTCACTACCAGAATGCACAGAAAATATTTGCATGACAACAAACTTTGTTGATGAAGAAGGAAAAACTTACATTGAAGAAAATTTTGAAGCACAAATGAAAAAAAATTACGCACTAGAAGTAGAGTTCAGCTCTGTGGAAAGTGATTACTTACAAGTAGTTGTATCTTCTCCAGAAAATTTAAAATTCATTGGAACACAAGTAGGAACATTCTCTTTCATAAAAAGCGAAGGCGGAGAACAAAGCACGAGTGATCCTTACACAAATTACGAAGGGTTCACTAAAGCACAACACAACAATAATGAAACAACCACAAGTGATACAACAAACAACACAAGTACTGCGAGCGAAGCAAGAACCACTGTTTCTTTAACAAAAGAAAGTAAACAAAAAGTAAGATTTTATTTTACCGGAACAAATGAAGGAGCAGGAGAAATAAAACTAACCGCAACAGGAAACACTAATATTGAAAAAAATTTATCATTCAAAATTGTTTCAGAAAAAGAACTAATAGTAGAGTTAACAGAACAAAATGTTTTACTTGGAAAAAATTTTAGTGTAAAAGTTTATGATACTAAATTAACAGGAATCCCTAATGCGCTAATAAAAATACTTGACAAAGATGGAAAAGTAGTGAAAAGTTTGGCGGGGGATAATAGTGAAGGAAACGGAGCGAACGGAAACTACAAAATACAAAATGATTTACCTGTTGGATTATACACTATTGAAGCTAGTGCCCCAACATACGGAACAAAAGCAGTATCACTACTAATTACTACACAAAAAGTATTGAGTTTCGCTGATAATATTAGTGTAAAAATTTTACAAAACCAAAAAATTGGGATCGCTAGTGAAGAACTAACAAACAACTCTGATTTCACTGTAAACAACATTAGTATAGAAACAAGCGAATCAACAAACTTCAAAATAAACGCGATCGCACCAGGAATGCTTGGAGCACTACAAAAACAAGGAGTGCAAATAGAAGTGACTTATATTGGAGAGGATAAAGAAGCAACAGTAACAGAAAATGTTACCCTAAAAATTAACGGAATGGTTGAAGGAAAATTCCTAACCCAAATAAGTTCAACACTCGAAATTAGTTATAACGAAAAACTTGAACAAAGTTGTTTAAAAATAGAACCAGCATCACTAAAAATTAATTTAATAGGAAACGCAGGAACAACAGAAACTGACACTATTGAAGTTACAAATAATTGCGGACAAGACATATACCTAACTCACAGAGTTAAAGAAGTTACAAAAAGATCAGGAGTGATTGTTACCGCTGAAGATATTTCAATAGGAGAGGGACAAACACAAACAATCACTATCACTGCAAACAATTTAGTTGATAGACAATATAGTAGGAACACAAATTACGGATATGAAATTAGTTGGGATTCAAATTACTTAACAAAAAAACTAAACCTAACAGTAGGGTTAATTAACCCACTACTAGCATTATCCTATCCAGGACAAATCACTCTTTGGCTTGCTCAACCAAACATATCAGCAAAAGCAAGCGCAGCACAACCACTATACATCACTAACATGTCACAATTCCCAATAGAAGGAATTAGTTTTAGTGTGAACACTGATTATGCTACTGGAAGTAATATAAAAATCACTGTGGAGCCAGGAACTGAAACCAATCTACAACCAAAACAAACAATGGTTCCAACAAAAGTTGTTTTCGCAGAAGCATCATCAAGCGTATCAGAACCAGTGAAAGCACAAATAATGATAAATGGAAGAATGGCAAACCTAATGAACTACGAAGGAACTGACAAGTATGATTACTCAAACAATTACTACGGAAAGGATGGGTATAGTAATCCAAAATCAGTATCATACTATGCTCCAAAAAATGTTAGCACAGGATACTCAAACACTTCAAGCACTCTCGGAGTAATTGATGTAATGGTGTACTATTCAGGACACAATTGTTTGAAAGTTTATCCAATGGATGACCTAACCTACAACCTATCAGTACAAGGAGCACAAATCTCTAAAAGAATAAAACTACAAAACTCTTGCGCAGAACCAGTAACAATCCTTGGAGTGAGTGCATCATCAAGAGATATTGCGTTCATGATACCAAGAATCACTATTCCAAACGATAATTCAGAAACAGTAGCATACTTATCACTAGCAACCACAAGAAATAATTTGAACCTACAAGGATACCAAGTAACTGTTCAAGGAATAACAGAAATGAGTCAAACACTAATAGGAACAGAACCACTAAAAGTAAATATTTTGAGCGGAGAACACTCCGAGTTCACAAAAACAATAAAAGGAATCCAAGTAAATGTTTGCGGAGAAGAAAGCAAAGGAAAAATAAGTATTGATGTGCCAAAACCAGCAAGAGGAAAAGATTGTGCTAATGGTTATTGTGATGCAAAAGAAGCATCAGAGTATATTGGACAAAGAGTAGAAAAAATAATCCAATCATCACAATCAAAAGCAATCGGAAACCAAAACAAACAAGAAACACACAGTTGTTTAAATAGAGGGTATTGCACATTCGGAGAACTAGGAATCCAAACAGATACATTTGATTTATACCTACAAAGTGATGTGGTTAGTGGAGAAGTAATAGAAGAAGTAATGAACAAAACCACAGGATACAGCACAGGGTTTAGTGGCGGAGCAACAGGAAATTTTAGAGTAGAAATGAGACCAATAGATGAAGGCACTATAGAAATGATATCAGGACTAGGGTACGGAAGAGTAATATTTGTTGATAATAGAATAGAAGGATGCGGACACTACAGATTACAAATAACTGGTGCATTTAACGCGACAGGAGGAGCAATACAATTTGATTACCCAACAATAATGGTTAGATTAATTGAAGGATCAAAAACAATACCAAAAGAATGCTCAAACAACATAGTGAATATAACAAACCTAACTCCAATAGACACAGGATTCACTCTATCAACAACAAAAGGAACCTGGCTAACAAGCGTAGAAAGTGACTCAACACTAAAAACAATAGCGGAAAGAATAGCTGAAAAACAATTCGGAGCAAAAGAAAGAGCAGGAAGCGGACCAGGAAACAAAATAATACTAAAACAAGGAGCACTAAACAATGCGCTAGCAGAAATGTGTGTAGGAACAGGAACAGGAAAAAGAACAATCACTGTAACAATAAACTCTTCATTCCAACTAAACAAAGACACCACAAACGACAAATTCGCTGACCAAATAGTGAAACTAGTAACAGAAGGACTCAACGCTAACTTTGGAGAAAACTGTTTAGTAAAATCAATAGAAGGATACAGTTGTTTACGATTAACTGAAAGCGGAGGAACCACCGAACCAAAAATGAAAATAGAAAACAAAACACTCCTACTCGCAATGAACCAAAAAGAAGTTTGCACAAACACCACCCTCTACTCACGAGCACCAGAAGCACTAAACTTTGAACTAGAAAAAGGAGAGAAATTCAGTGGAATAAAAAACATTACAGTGTACAACACAAAAGAAAAAACAACAAACCAAACAACAACCACAACAAACAATAATACAAATGAACAAACCACAAACCAACCAACAACAAATTCCCAAAACACCACAAACAACCAAACCACAACAAACACTTCAACAACCACTACAACTGCAACTACAAATACAAACAAGGTTAGTGGAGAAAAAATATTTGAAATAAATTTTGAAAACAACCCAGAAGGACAAATAATTACTGATAAAGCAATCCAACTAATCACAAACACTAATACTGATACTAAAAAAGAATTCCCTTTCAAAAAAGAAATTAAAGTATGTGCAGAAGTAATGCTAACAGCAAACGAAACAGGAAACCACGCAAAACCAGCACTAATCAGTAGAATGGAAGGAAGCAACTTTTACCTAACCGCAATAAACAAAATTGCTGGAAAAAGCGAAGGAACAAAAAAAGAAGACGGACACATCACTATTAGAACAAACACCATCCACCCAGATGATTTAATAAAACTAATAAGCAAAAAAGAACTAAAAACAGGAGAAGAAAACCCACACTACGCAACAATCACTTGGGACAATGACATTGAAGAAATACCAAGCATTGAAGAATACAGAAACAAACTAATCCTACAAGGAGAACTATCCGACACCGTACAAGCAAACTCTGACGGATCACTAAACGCTACAGACAAATCTTTTATTGAAACAGACAATGCGAGAAAAAACGCAGTACTAACCTACCTAGGAGTGTGTATGATAAGTTCAGCAGGATGCAACCTAGCAGTAGATGGATTAATTTACTTACTCGCAGGACCAGTAGGATGGGCATCAGCAATAAAAAACGGTGGATTCAGCCCAATATTTGATTGCATAGTACCAGCAGTAACAATATTCTCATCAGATCTAAGAGCAGCATGGGGAATAGTGGACACAACATACGAAACATTCTTTGAATTCTTGTCAAATGCCCCAGTAATAGGAGAATGGGCAAAGAAAAAAGTACAAATAGAACCATTTGAAGAAAAAAATTGGGTGCCTGCAGCAACAACAGCAGCAACCACAAAATTAACAACAAGACTAAGACCANCAATACTAGAATACAAAAAAACCGGAGCAATAAAAACAGAAATGGCAACCGCAGAAGCAACCGCACTAGCAAAAAAAACAGCTGCAAAAGCAGAACTAGAAGAACTACTAGGAACCATAGTAGATGGCGGTGCTATAAATGGAATAGCTGATGATGGAGTAGAAGACGCACTAAGCGCATTAATAACTCAAAAAAATATGGCAACCGAACTTGTTAGACAAAATCCTGACTTATCAAGAATAACTCAATTAGATGGAGGAATTAAACACCTTGATGATGCAATAACCAACCTAACAGCAGTGCAAGAAAATTTAGGAGTAGCAAAATCAATAGAAGATCTAGCCGAACAAAAAGTATTACTTAACAAGACACAAAGATTATTTGACCAAGCAGCAGAAAACACAAAACTCGCTGCAGGAACATTTGATGATGCGGCAATAGCAGGGGGTACAAGAACCACAAATTTAAGAAGAGGAGAAGAAATACTAGTAAGGAATAATGAACTGGATGCATTAGCAAGGGGAACAAACAGAGTTCAAGAAAAAGTAGTAACAAAATCAAAATCACTACAAAACACAAGACACGCACTTGAAAACTTGGATGAAGCAACAGAAGCTGCTACCAAAGCATCAAAAGAACTAAGCAAAGTTGGTGGAATTAGCAGAGCAAAAGAAGTGCTAAAAGGAGGACTAAGATTAGGAGGAGGACTAATTTGTTCAGCAGTATCAAACATTATGGGAATAAAGGCTTACAACAAAACAATGAGCACTGCAACAGAAGATCTAAAAAAACAAGCAACCTCACTAATGAACACTCCAATCAAAAAAGACACAACATACAGAATAGTAATTTTGGACAAAACAACAAAATTCGAAGAAGTGAACAAAGAAAATCAACTAATAATTGACCAAATGAATGAAGAACTAAAAATTGATCCAACCACAAACAAATCAAAAGGAACAATACTATACTGGGAACCAACAAAAGAAAACCCACTCCCACCATACCAAAGAAAATTATCAAACTACGAAATTAATCTAGATACAAGAATGCTATACACAATGCTAAAAAACAGTGGAATACCTGATGATGGATCACGCGAAAAAATAAGAGAAAAAATAGCAAGCAAAGATTCACAAAAAATAATTAAAAGATACTCAATGGATCCTGAAACAAGATTAAGCGAAAACGAAATATTTGCAGGACAAGAAATGGTAGCAGCAATAATCGCAGCAAGCGACACAACACCAAAAGAACTAGAAGAAGAAGCACTAAAAGGAGAAGGAAAAATAAAAACAGCAACCCAAAAATTATTACAAAACCTTGGAAAACAATTAGAGGAAATACAATTCAACAAAGATAACAAAGCAAAAGTAAAAATAGATTCACAAGTAGCAAAAGAAATATTTAAAGACGAAAAAAGAGCAACAATACTATATGTACTATCAAACGCTTGGAACCTAACCGTGTTCAAATAAAAAAAAACTAAAAAAACTCTGAACAAAAACCTTAAACAAAAAACAATTTCTAAAAAAAATAATTAAACAAAAAAAACGAAAAACAAAAAAACCAACTAAAAAAAAATTACTTCAAAAAAAAACCATTACAAAAAAACAACTAAACAAAAACCACTAAAAAAACCAAGCACAAAAAAATCATTACAAAAATCACTCAACAAAACACAAAAAAATAAATTAGTGAAAAAACAATTTCCAACAAAAAAATATTAACACCAAAAAAAATAAATTATTAAAAAACAACCCCTAACAAAAAAATATTAACACCAAAAAAATAAATTATTAAAAAACAACCCCTAACAAAAAAATAATTTACTAAAACAAGATTTATTAAAAAATATTTTAAGAACAAGGATTTTCTTTTCTTAAGAAAAACCTTTTAAGCAAGAAAGGCAATTAATTGATTGATGAAAAAATTTATTTACAAAAAAAAACCAAACACGAAAGGATTTAACCTATTTTCAAGTGTGGTAGCAGCAGTGCTCATAATGTCAGGAGTAGTGCTTGTAAATATACTCATCTCCACTGAAGAAAAAACAAGCAACCAAATTTATTTAATGGTGAATAGTTTCAGACTCAATGATGCTGCCTCACTCGCAAGAGCGGATTCATTACAAAACTTTAATTACTATTTTAGAGACTCAATGGAAAATTGGTTAGCGATAGATAAAACACGATTAAACGATTACGGTGGACACCCACTAATAAACAAAAACAATTACAATAATTGGGATTTAATGGTTAGAAATTTTGAAAAAGTTATTCTACTAAAAGACACAGGCGGAAACACAGCAATAGGATTCGATGCCGCAATTAATGCAGTTGCAAAAAACACTGTTGAAAAATTTAGAGAGAGTTACTACGGAAGATACCACATAACACTAAAAGATGAAGAAAGGACAGCAATAGAAAATATAAAATTTGTAATAAAAGAAGCATTACAAGAAAGTACAAATGATAATGAATCTTTTTTTGAAGTAATTGAATGCGATCTTGAAGAATGTGAAGGAGGTTCTTTTTACTTCAACATCCCACTAGACAAAATTAGTGATGAGAGTTACGAAAAATTACCAAGAATTATTGTAAAAGACACTGTAACTAATGAAGAAATAAGAACACCAATTTTGCCAAAAAGTAGATTAAGAATTTATGTCCCTTTAAGAATTTTTAAAGCACTACACTTATCAATGAAAAGAGCTGACGAAATATTCACTAATGCGGATAGTGATCTTAGTGAAGCACAACTAGGGTTTTGTGATGATGGATGTGTTCCAAGAAAAAACCCTGTTGAAGAACTTGAAGGAAGTTGGACAAAAAATTGTCCAACTGACACAACTGACAACATCACACAAGAACTACACTTACCAATGCAATTAGGAAATTATGCTAATAATTACATAGTGGGTGGATCCCAGTTCGGACAACTCCCACTAAATTATTTTTCAATCTCAAAAATTTGTAGCATCTCTCTACCAGAAACTGATAATCAAGAAGTATTTTCTGATTTTTATAATTACCAAACAGAACCAAATAATGGATTATTAACTATTAATGGAAGAGTAGAAAATTGCCCTTACCAAAAAATTAACGCCATAGTTGGTATTTATAGTACAAAAGAAATAGCAGGAAGTGCAGAAAAAATGTATTGTTCAAAAATACAAAATGTTCAAATTGATTTAACTTACCGAGAAACAAACAAAAACTATATAATGAAAGGAGAAGAGTTGTTCCACAAAATAAGAATAGTTACAGGACCATACGACATACCTGGAGATATACAAAACCCACCCAAATGTAATAGTGGTGGGGGTGGAAACTATTGCAAACCACAATAAAACAAAAACAAAAAAAATTTAAAAATAAAAAAAAATTAAACAAAAACATTTTATTAAAAAAAACAAAAATTAAAAATAATAAAATTAAAAAAGAAAACAAATAATATTTCAAAAAATATTCGCAAAAAATTTCAAAAATTGTTTAATAAAAAATATTTCAAAAAAACCCACAAAAAATTTCAAAAATTGTTTAATAAAATAAAAAAAATATTCAAATTACAAAAAAAATTCTCTAAAAATACTCTAAATAGTAAAGTTAATAAAGGAATCAAAGCAATAATATGTTATTAACTGCGTGGTGTTAATGAGTTTTACTGATTCAATTAAGGACGCATATTATTCTTTAGAAGATAAATGGTACGCACTTGTTGATAAAATATCAGAAAAAGTCCCTGTTTTTGGTAAAACAATTGATTGGATAGAGGACAAAAATATCCCTACTTTTCCACTAGCAATTATATTAGTTATTTTAATTATTTTATTAATTTTCTTTTTACTAACAATGAACAACACTCTTCCAATGACTATTGTTGTAGTGGATGAAAAAGAAATAGCTATAAGCGGAGCAACAGTAACTGTTTATTTGAATGGTTCTCCAGTGACACAAGTAGAAACAAATAGTGAAGGAAAAGCACTATTCAAATTAGCGAGTGGAAAGTATGGTGTTAGAGCAGAAAAAAAAGGATTCACTATTGATAACGCGGATGTAGAAGCTGGGCAAAACAAAATAATGAAATTAACCAACACCCAATCAAATGTAAAAACAATTTATATGAAAACCAGTGATGGAAAATTAATTACAGGGAGCGGAACAGTAAAGTATTATTGTGACGGAAGCGATATAGAAAGATCAGCGTTTTACAAAGATGGAACATTCCAAGTAGAGTTCAATGATGATTGTAAAGAAATTACAATAGAGTCAATTTCAGGATACAAAGTAGTGTCAGGAAAAGCATCATTCAGTGGATCAACAAACATAACCGTGGAAGAAGAAGAAACAATAACAGGAAATGTGAAAGTAAATTTAACATCAAGTGTAACAATCCCTTCAGGAATAAGAGTAATACTAACTGCAGAAGATGGGTTGCCACAACAAGTAAAAGTAACAGAAACTAGTGTTGTAGTGTTTAGTAATGTTCCAACAAAAAAATACTATGTTACTGTGTATGATCCAAGAATGGATGTTGCTCCAAAATTCGCTGATTATGATGGAAAAAAATTAGGAGAAGTGAAAGAACTAAAACAAGGAGAAACAATTGAATTCACAATTAATTTAGAAACAATTAGTGCAAAAAAAATAGCAATAACCGTAACTGATGTTGATACCGGACTTGCTATTAAAGGAGCGGAAGTTGGACTAAATTTGGTTAGTAATGGAAACAGAGTGGAGACAAAAACAACCGGAGCAACAGGACAAGTAGTGTTTGAAGTACAAGAAAACGAAATATACAATATTAGTGTTGATCACCCAGAGTATGTATTAGGAACAACAAAAAATGTTAGTTCAACAAACACTGATATTGCGATTAGTTTAGTGAAAGCAAGTCCAGAAAATTCACAATCAATAAAAGTGAATGTAGTGGATAGTGAAGGAAAAATTATTGACAACGCAAAAGTTACTCTAAAAAAACTTGACAACACCATCATTGCTGAAAAAACAACCGGAGCGAATGGGAGTGCAGAGTTCTACAATTTAGAAATAAACCAAAGCTATTATGTGTATGTAGCGAAAGAAGATTATTCAATAAATTCATCAACAATCACTGTTGCGCCAAGAAGACAAACAGTGGTTGAAGTTAAACTAAATATTGGAAAAGGAAAAATAAAATTATTCACTCTGGATTCTGAAAAAAATATTCTAAAAAACGCTAACATAAAAATGTACAATTATTACACACAAAATATAGAAGAACAAACAAACACTAATAGTGAAGGGATAGCGGAGTTTGAAGTTAGAGCTGATAAGTTAGTTTACTTTGTAATAGAATCTAGCGACTACCTAAACTACACTACCGCAACAATTAAACCTGATGCTGATTCAGTAATAGAAAAAGAAATCACTATGTATAGAAGTAGTGGAAAACTAGAAGTACTATTATCAATGAATCAAGGAAGTAGTGTGGTGCGAGGAGATGATGCTAGTGCAACTGTGAGTGCAGGAACATACAATGTTAGTGCTGTTCTTTTAGTTCCGAAAGGAAATTATAGCGAAGCAGGAATACATTTACGAACAGGAAAAGCAGTTGTTGGAACAAGCAATTTACTGGAAGAGGACACTATTAGAATTATTGATACAAAAAGTGCAGGGTCAAGAACAATAAAAGGAACAACATACACTCCAAACAATGGATATGATATTGATTCAAAAAATCTAACCACAGGAGACGCGAAATGGGTTAATGTTGTTTTTAGAAACGCAAAAGAAGGAGTGTACGAACTTGACTCAACAATACTAATAACAGAAATAAACCAATTACAAGGATTAAGTGTATGGTATAGAGGATGGGCAAAAGGAGGAACTACTCTAAAATACCCTGCAAGTAATTTAACAGGAGTGAATGAATTATACTCAACAACAAACAATTACATACTAATGAGCGGAGCAACAGGATTATGCGCGAACGGTTATTGCAAAGCAAACACAATTGAAGTACTAACAGGAAAAGACACTGGAAAAAAATATTACATAAACAATACTTTCAACGGAAAAAAAGACACTACTTATTTACTAAAAACCGAACTAACAAACAATAGTGGAAAAAGCGTGAACGGAGCAACACTAAACCTAGAAACAGTTGGAGCGGATATTAATCTAGTAGTGATTGATGGAAAAGAATATGATACAAAAACAATTGAGCTTGGCACTCTACAAATTGATGCTTACAAAGAAATACTAGTGATCTTTACTCCAAAACTTGTTGGAAACAATTCAATAAAAATGAGAATTGATTCCTTAACAAAAACAGAGTTTGAACAAACAATCACTATCCCAGTTAAAGCGAACAAAAAATTCTCTCTTGATATTATTCCAAAAGAAATAATTCCATACATTGAAAACAATATGTTCTTTGAAGTGGTGGATAAAAACACTCCACTAAGCGGAGTGCTAATTGAAATAAAAAAAGGAAACAATATTCTTGGCACTGTAGAAACTAGCGGAGAAGGACTAGCAACTTACGCCCTTGCTTCACCAAGCATAGGAGAAGAAATCACAATCACTGCAACAAAAGAAGGATATGACACTATTAGTGTTACAAAAAAAGTGAACAAAACAATTCTATTAATCACTCCACCAGAAATTAGTGAAACAATAAAAATAGGAGAAACAGCAAAAATTAGTCAAACAGTGCTAATGCAAAACTCTACTGTTAAGGATATAAAAATAAGATCAGCGGAATTCAGTAATGAACTAAAAACTTACTTGGATATCAAATTCACTACAAACCTAGCTGATGCATTAATAGAAAAAGACAAGGACAAAAACTTTACTCTAACCATAAAACCAAACACTCTTGCAAGAAAACTAACAGAACCAAAAACCATTAGTGGAGAACTAGTAGTGAGTACAGAAATTGAAGGAACAACCCAAGTGTTTGAAAACACAATTCCAATTAATGTAAGATTAAGTATGCCAGGGTATATTGATAACGCTAAATGCTTAAAAGTAACTCCAACATCACTAGAATTTATTACCTCATCTGGAAATGAAACAACAAAAACAATTGAAATAGAAAACACTTGCACCGCAGAAGGAGTGCCAATTAATTTACAAAACATTGAAGCAAAAATAAACGAAGAAAACGCGCTAGGAAGCATACTAGTGAGTGGAGAAGGATTCAGTGGAGGACTATCAACAAAGTACACAAAAATCGGGAACACCCTAACCAATGGAGAAAAAGTAACTCTAAATATTAGATTTGTTCCAAGCGGAGCAGTGACAAGCGGAACACAAGAAATAAAAATAACTTTCAAAGGAACAAACATTCCTGAAGAAGAAGAAAAAGAATACGTAGAAGCAACCACCACACTAAACCTAACAATGAACAACTTAAACAAATGCATAGAAATAGTGAAACCTGAAGAAGGAATAACCCTAGAAGTAGCAGGGTGGAATTTAGGATACAACAGATTAATTACAAGCAACATTAGTGCATACGCGAGAAATTATGAAGGGTTCGCAAACAGAGGAGGAACATCATACCCTTACGGATTTAATTCAGCAATCCCATTCATGGGAAGCGGAAACACTACAAGCACTTACGAACAAAGCAATTTTAGTATAAAAAATAATTGTGCAAGCGATGTACTAATAGACATTGATGCTGACTCAAAAATAAGTGTATCAGAAAACGAGTTCAGTATTGGGGCAGGATCAGAACAAATAATCACAGTGAGTCCAGGATACACACTTGGAAGATACAAAATAAAAGTAAATGCAAAACTAGACAACACTAATGAAACAAAAACCAAAATCGGAGAAGTGAACGTACTCGTTAGAAAACTAGGAGACATTGATGATGATTGCATAAAACTAAGCACAAAAATAATTAATTTGAACTCATTCATTTACACTCCAAAAAAATACAAAGTATACAATTATTGTTACAACATGGGAGTGAATCTTGAAAGAACAAACAACGCAGTAACAATAGAGTGCAACTCACCAAACGCAATAGTGAACCAACTTGGACAAATGCAACAAGCACAAATCGCAACAATCCAAAACTACAACAACAATATTTACGGAAACAATGCGTACGGAAATATTTATGGAAACAATATATACGGAAACAATTATTTGAACCAAATGTACTCAACAAACAACCAATACACCCAAGGACAAAGTTGTTCCCCAACTAATTGTTCAGTGGTTACAGGAATAAGAACAAGTAACAGAAGTGTAACAGAAAGCACTGCACTAACAACAGAAGAAATAGAGTTCGAAGTACTACCAAACGCATCATACATTGCGCAAACAAAATTATTCAATGCGAGTTCAGGACAATACGGTTTGTTCCAAAGTTTAGGAGATTTTAGAAACTGGATGACACAAACCGATGCACGAACAAACATAACAGGAAATGTGAACGTACAATACAACAACCAATACGGACAAAAACAATGCATGACATTCCCTGTGGATATTGAAGATGATTGGAGAATGCTAGAAAGTATTGATTCAGCAATAAATTGGGGAGACCCAACAGCATCACCAGAAGAATGCGTAGGAACAGATCAAACAGAAAGCTCGCTTGACATTTACACTTACTGGTTAGAAAGAGGAGACAACAAAGGAGCAATCCCTGATACAGAATACACAAACAAAGGAAACTACATCTACTATCCAAAAAAACCAGCAGTACAAATAGGACCAGCACCACACGGACAACTACCACTAGCATACTATCCAAACATTCAATACTTTAACTTCAACCAAAAAACAAACGACACAGAAAAAGAACAAACAGGAACAGCAAAAAATTGTGGACTACTTGACAAACTAAGCAACATCACCTACCAAAAAGTATTCTCAGGAGCAGTGCTAACAGTAGAAGGAACAACACAAGGAGGAAGCATACTAAACAACACAAAAGGACCAAACCTACTAGTAGAAATAAACAGAAACGGACTAACACAAAATTGTGTACTAATAAAAACCACAGTAATAGCAAAACTAACAAGAGCAATAAACTTCCAAAGCGGAGAAGTAAAATGGAACCTAACAGCACTAGTAACAAAACCTGATTACAAAATAAAAAGCGCAGAAGGAAACATAGAAGAACTAAAACAAGAATGTGAAATAATTGACGAAACAAACAAACCAATAATAATTGATCCACAAAAAACAACACCAAGTTGCAACACAAAACCGAACGAATACGGATTTGACAAAATCAAAGAAACAAACGCAGAACAAATGACTGAAATAGAAACATATTGTACAAACCACTTTTGTAACCACGAAATGCTAGAAATATTTTTGAGAAACAAAATACAAAAAATAAACGACCAAATAAAAACAAATAATTTAACAGAAAAATGCGACACCAAAAAAACAATAATGTTGAGCAAATTATACGAAGCAGCAAAAACAACACAACTACAAATCTGCAACACAACTGATAATTACTATCTAAAAGAAGATGGAAATCTAATAGAAGAAACATACAACATCCCACAAGAAATAATAACTAAAAACCAAGAAAAAATAAATGAAATAAAAAAAGGAGCAGAAGCACCTGACTCAAGTTTAAGTGATGTGGCAGAAATACTAGGAGAAATTAATAACAATAATAAAGAAAATGAAATTTATGTAAAAATAAAAACTAACGATAAAATAACAGAAACAGAAATTACAAAACTTGGAGCAACAAAAATAGGAGAATATTACTATATTTCAACAACACACCTACAAGAACTAAACACAGGAATAAATACTAACTTTGAGAATTGCAATAAACAACAACAATGCAATATAACAATGTGCGGAACACCTAATGTTGAAGTTAAAGCAGAGACAATTAAAGCAATGTGTGAGAACTTTGTTGGATTAGTAAAACTTGTGAATACAAAAAACCCAACTGAAAAAGAAATTGAACAAATATACGCTGGAAACCCTAAATTAAATGATGCACACAAACTCGCAGTGTTTAGTACAGAAAAAAGAAAAACAAATAAAGACCTAATGGGTGATTTGTATCTAACACAAATAAATAAAGATAGTAAAGGAATTGGAGAAGGATTATTTGGAAAAGTACCAAACGGATACGGAAACAATAACTACAAAATAAATTACGAAAACACAATAAATGTTGGAAAATACGAACTAGAAATGGATATGAATATTTGCAAAATTAATGATAAAGAAAACAAATCCCCAATCAATGTGGATTTGAAAATAAAAGAAATTGAAGACAAAACAATGATTAATGCAAAGAAAAACATTATTCTAACCAGTGGATTTGATATTGAAGTAATAAAAAGCACTTTGATTGATACAACAACAGGAGTGCTAATAAAGAAATACGATGGTAATACAAAATTATTGTCAAGAATACCAATAAAACTAACAATTAGTGTTACACCAGAAGAAACAACACTAAACTATTATCCAAGCGACCAAACAATAAGAGCAACTGCACAAAATTCTTTGATCAGTTGGACAGAACAAGGCAACAAAAAGAACGATACAAAAACAACAAACAATTTCGTGTACCAATTCAATAAAAGCAACGAACAAAAAACAATTACCGGAATATACTATTACCCAGAAGGAGGAACACTAACATTCATTCCAGGAAATGGAAACGGAACATACACAGCCACAGTAATTGGAGTAGGGACAAATGAAACAAAAACCGAGACAGGAGAGTTACCAAAAGCAAGAATTGGAGCACCAGTAACACTACAAACAACCTACACCCCACTAACACTAAAAGAAGTGCTTGAACTAATAAAAGAAGAAAACGGAAAAGTATGCATAAGCACAGATGGACAAACAATACACTGGAACGAAACAAAACTACTATCCGAATAAAACAACAAGATTTTGTAGAACAGCGTGGTTGAACACTAAAACAAAACCACTAACAAAATTATTGGCGAAAAAAACAACCAAATAAAACAATTAACCCCCCACTCTAAAACACTCACCCAAATAAAACACACAAAACTAACCCCCCCCACAAAACACATCTTTTCTTGGACAAAATTTTTGTTCAAAAAAATATTAATTAAAAAATTACCCAAAATTATTTAGAAAATAATCCACCAATTCAAGAAAATTAATTAATAAATTATTTTAGAAAATTAATCCATTAATTTAAAAAAAAAATTCAAAAAAATTAAGAATTTTTGAAAAATTGTTCAAAATTATTTTAAATAAAAAAAGATTTAGTGAAGAAATAGTAAAGAAACAAAGCATTTAAATACTACTCTAATCATTATTTTTATTATAGCGCTTTAATTTAACGTGGTTTCTGATGGGTGTGGGCGAATCACTGAAAGATATTTACTATAATTGGGAAGAAAAGTGGTATGATCTTCTCGACAAGATTGATGCACGTGTCCCAATTTACAAAGTGATTGACCCTATTGATCAAGTTTTTCCAAGTTTTGCATTATTTTTGATCCTGTTTTTTATACTAATTTTGTTACTAACCTTAGGGTTTTTTGGTTTTGTTGGTAATGGACAAGCAACTTTAACATTAACAATAGTGACCGAAACCGGAGAAACAATTAATGGGGCAGAAATAACTCTTAATGATGGAACAGAAAAATATTATTCGAACCAATTCGGTTTAGTGAAACCAATCACTGTTCAACTCGGAAAAGAAATAAATATTAAAGCAAAAAAAGACACTGCTATTTCTACTTCAAAAATTTATATAGGGAGCACTAAAGAAGAAGCAGAGATTGTTTTGAAAGGATACGGAATTGAATTAATGGAAGCAAAAACAATGACATTCACTAATGAACAAGGAGCAAAAATAACTAATGACAAATTAACACTGAATTTTGAGTGCAGTAGTGGAGAAGCACCTGTTGAGCGAACAAAAGATGTTTATAGCGGAATAGCTAATGTTGATGTTAAAGCGAGTTGTGGAAATTTACTCGTAACAGTGTTATCAGAAAAATATGAGAGAAAAAGCGTTACACTAATTAACCCATCAACCACAATCCCACTAACTTTGCTTGTTCCAACAGAAACAGGAAAAGCAATCATAAAACTAAAAGACAAAAATGGGAGCACAATAACAGAGCCAGTGATTGTTCAAGCATTCAGAGCAACAAACCTTTACTCTGCTGCTGAAACAAAAACCTCAATGAACGGAGAAGCGATTTTTGATTTACCTGAAGGGGAATACAAATTCAAAACCAGTGGAGAGGGATACAAACTTGGAGAAAGCACAATACACAATATTAACAAAAACAATCCAACCACTGTTGAAATAAGATTAGAAAAAAGCACTGTTGGTAAAATAAAAGTAATAGTGAAAGCAGGAAGCAAATTAATTAATTCAGCGAATGTAGTGCTAATGCAAGGAACAAGTCAAATCGAGTCAAAAACAACAAACGCTAGTGGATACACTGATTTTGATGCATCAGATGTTGGACCATTCAATGTATATGTAACAAAAGATGGTTATTGTGAATCAATAACAACAACAAAAGCACCTAACGATATTAACATTAATTTAAAACCAAACACAGGAACTTGCGGAGGAAAACTAACAGCAAAAATAGTTGATGACACAGGAAAACCAGTGGTGTTTGCTAAAGTAATTATTTTCGGAGAAAAAGAAGAAGACGAATACAAAACAACATACATAGAAAAACTAACTGATCATAATGGAATTGTTTCTTGGGAACCGGTTAATTATAGTGCGAGCGGAGAGAAATACAAAGTGTTCGCTTTCAAAGGAGCATACTCTGGGTGGAGCGCGCCAAGAGAATTCAAAAGCACTAACGAAACAGAAGAATTTTTAGTAACACTCAACATTCCAATGGGAAAAGTGAATATAATTGTTAAAGATAATTACGGAGAACCAATAACTAGCGAAGACGGAGAACCAGTATACGTGCAACTATTTGGAGATTATGATAACTCAAAAGTAACCGGACAAAGAATCATTGAAGGAAGTGAAGGAAAAATAACTATTGAAACAAAAGCAGGTAGAAAAGTGTATGCAGTAATAAAAAAAGAAGGATACGAAACATACACCACTATTCCAAAATTAATGATTGGTGATGGACAAATAACATTCAATGTTACTTTATCAAAACCACCAATAGAACAAATACAAATAAGATTGCTTGGATTGTACAAGAACGAAACAAAAGCACTAACAGTGCAACCAGGACAAGAATACTTAGCACTATTTGAACTAATCGCTCCAATAGAATACGAAGAACTAGGATTCTTTGTAAGAGTAGGAAAAGACACTTACACAAAAACAGAACTGGATAATATGTTCATAAAAGAAATGGTTGGACCAGGAGTAAACAATATCTTAACAGGAGCAACTTACAACAAACCAAAAGGAAACAACATTGATAATTTGTACTTGAATTTAGAGCAAAGCAAGTGGGGACAAGTAACTTGGGAAACACACGATTATGCTCCTGGAAAAATAATTGTAGGAGCACTAATCAAAATAAAAGAAAACGCTAAAGAAGGAAGCGACACTATTGGTTACAGAGCGTGGGGAGTAAAAGAAGGAAGTTACGATAGACACCTAACTGATGATGTGCTAGGAACAAGCCAAAGCAATTCACAAAGACAAGAACTATACGCAGCAACAATAGAACACCCAATCTCTATAGGAACAGAAACACTATGCGAAGAACTGAACGGAGAACAATTCTGTATCTCATCATCATACACTGATGTTGATGGATTCACCACAGAGTTTGATACAAGCTTTGACGCAAAAAACAATTCACCATACACCCTGAACATAAAAACAATGAACAATTCAGGAAAAACATTTGATAGCGCAGCAACAAAAATAGAGAACCCTCAAGAAAACCTATACCTTGGAAATTACTCAATCATAAAACCAAGAGAAGGAATTGTGAGCGGAACAATTAATGGATACACTAGTGAATGGATAGAAACCAACAACTATGCTCCTGGAACATCAATAATAATTAATCCTCTACAATTAACTCCAAGAGAAGTTGGATCAGGAGAACTAAAACTAAGAATACGAAATGATAGCAAAATCGCTTTTGAAAAAACATTCAACATATTCGTAATGTCTGATAAGAAAATGAAAGTAGAGTACATGTACTTAAACGAGTTCCAAAGCGAAGTTCCAAAACTCGTTTCAGGAAAAATGCAACCAATCACTGTGAAAGTTTATAACACTGCTAACAATATAGAAATAGAGAACGCTTTAGTGAAACTATACGATAGGTTTGGAACAAAACTAGCAGAGAGTAGCACAAACAAAGTAGGAATAGCAACAATCACTCTCCCATCAGCTCTTCCAAGCGAAAAATTAACAATCAAAATAGAAAAACCTGAATACGAAACTTATGTTAAAGAAGTAACAATAAGCGAGGACGTGATAATTGTTTCCCCAACCGAACTAACATACACTCTAAACCCTCAAACAAAAGAAAACGAAACAAAAACAATCAAAGTAGAGAACAAAACAGGACTTGATCTTGAAATCAAAAACATTAAATTAGTTGGAAAAATGAAAGGAAAAATCGCTGAATCAAAAACAGAAAGCGCACTAAGAGCATATAATGGAAAAATAATCAAAGCAAACAATTTTGAAGAACTTGATTTGAAAATATTCATTGCAAACAATGTAACAATCTCTGATGATCTTGAAGGAAAAATAGAGATAACAGTGGGAAACGGATATAATGAGTGGGTAAAAGAAATTAACACAAAAATAAGAATAGGGTTAGGAAACGATGTTGATGACCCTAATTGTCTCGAACTAAGCCAAACCACTTGGAACGCTACCACAGAAGGAGAAGAAATACAAGCAGGGTTTAATTTAACAAACAACTGCACTGCGGAATCAAAACTAGTAGTGCTAAAAAACTTGGGTGCAAAAAATGACACCACTTCAAGCGTAGGAACAATGAGTGTTCAATCAACAAACGCATACGCTGAACTTTCAAGAAACTATACTAAAACATTCAGAACCACTCTTGAAGCAGGAGAAACAATCCCAATCACTCTAACATTCACTCCATTCTCTGGAACAAACGCGACAGCAACAGGAAAAATAGTGTTCGAAGCAAAAAACAAAACCGATTCAAAAGACCAAGTAATAACAACAACACTTGATTACACAATAGAAGCAATTAATTTGAGTGAATGCATAACCCTAGGATCAGACCTTGTAGAAATAGAAGAGGAAAGCACAGGAAGCTTCACCATCACAAACAATTGTTCAAAACAAGTGGACATCACTGTAAAAAGCGCAGAACTATCACTATCAGACAAAATATTCTCTATCCCTTCAAACGGAACAAAAGATGTTACAATAACAAGAAACACAGGAGAAATACCAGGAATGTACAACATCCTAATCAACGGAAGAGAAGGAACAAACAGAGAAAAAATACTAGGCAACGTGAAAGTATTCTTCCCAGCAACAGACAGTTGCATAGAACTATCAAGATACGAATACGATGTTTATAACTCACAATACGAAGATTACGACGGAGAAGACCACGGATACTTGAAAAACAAATGCACAGAAAAAGTAGTAACAGTAAAAGTTAGCGGAGAAGAACCATACGACAAATCAAGAGTATTCCAACAAGCCCTAATCGGAGCAGTAATCGGATTCTTCAAATCAGATTGCAAAAGCCTAATGGGAAAACTAACAGGAATCAAATGCGACAACAACAACTGGATTGACAGCGGAGAAAAAAACCCTTCAAAAGCACTACAAAAAGCAATAAACAAACTAAAAACCGCGACAAAAGTAACAGCGACAAATATTTCTACACAAATAAATGAAACTAAAGAAAGAATAAATAACGAAATAAAAAAAGGAGAAACAATAACAAACCAACACAAACAATCTGGAGAAAAATATATTAAGAGCCAATACAATAATATGGAAAATCATTGTAAAGAATTAAATGATGACGCAAAGAAACAAAACTGTATAAGAATTGTTGAAAACGGAAGAAGTAATGCAACCAATAAACTTGAAACTTACATAAAAGAAAAAAATACTCAAAAAGAAAAAGTATTTAATCAACTTTCAACAACTACACAAGAAACAGAGAATTTAGTAAAACAAGCACTTGGAACTATTGAAAAAAATATTGACAATGATAAAGAACAATTACAAGCACTTATTAATCAAGGATCTATTACAATAAACGCATTAGAACCAAAAATCAATGAAAGTGCCCTGGATGCAGAAAAACAATTTGCAAAAACTTTACTTGATTCAGATGAAGAAAGAATTGCAGCATATGAACAATTTAATACTTGGGTTGAAGAAGAAAAATACAAACTAACACAAGACGAAATAAACACGATTAAATCAATAATACAAACAACAAAAAAAGAAATAGAAAAAATAACCAATTCACCAATTAGTGAAACAAAAGAAGATACAACTGAACTCGAAAACGAAAAAGATAAGAAACTGACACCACAAAAAGTTAGTGCAAAAGATGAAATAGACGAAACAATCAAGTACGCAATAGTTGTACCAAGTCCGACAGCACCACCTGTTCAAAAAACAACAGCAAAAAAAGATAGAACAATTGAAGAAGAAACTGATGAAACAGAATCAACTCCAAAATATTATCAATATATATACTGGGGAGATGGAAGATTTTTTTCTAGAGCAGAAAAGTATTATTACAAAATTGAAAATGGGTTAGTATACACAAAAGATTTACGCAATAACTCACGTGCAGAATGGGAAAAAAGTGAATTAACCCCCGAAGAAATTGAAAATGGAGTAAGGGGAGAAAATATAAAAGAAATACCCGCACAACAAATCACAACAAATTTCCTTTTGGCTCAGAATGTTGGGTTTGGTGGGTTTGGTAGTTTGTTTGGTGGGTTGAGTGATTTGTTTTCAGAGAATATGACTGGGATTGCTGGGGGGATTTTTTCTAATAGTGCTCTTGGGGGTGCGTTGATTAGTGCTTTGATTGAGATGGCTAGTGCTTCTGATACTTTGGTAGAGTATACTGATAGTTTTGTTGTTGATAAGGTTGTGATTGATAGTGTTTCGCTTGAGTCAGCTAATGGGGTTAGTATGAGTGTGGGTGAGGTTTCGTACGATTTTGATTCTAGCGAGGATTATACAAGTAATGTGGGTGAGTCGTATGCGGATGAAAAAGGAAAAAGGGTTTCTGGAAGGGATTCGCATAGTTATACTGGGGGAATTATTTACAATACAAGTAATTTGAGTGCTACGAGTTCTACTGTTGAGGTGAGAGAATTGACTTTCACTAATTCAGAGAACAACAATAATGATTCTCCTTATGAACCATTTTCTGGTATTGTGAGGGTTACTGCTACTGAGAGTGTGTATAATACTGATTACAATTATGATCAAGTAAAAAAAGCTGCCAAGGAGAGAGGAGAGTACAAGAAAGACAAGGGAGTGTTTGATGGTTGGTGGTTGATAGAGGATTTATTCAAAGGAAATAGTGCCAAAGATGATTTTGTTTACGCGGATATTACAGAAAAGGAGTTAGAAGTTAAAGAGGTTAGGGATTACTCAAAAGAGTTCCACGTGTTGTTTGACTCTTACGAGTATGTAGAGTGTGGGCCTAATACTTATCCTTGTTCTTCACAAACATTTGGTAGTTGTGTTGTTGGAGCAAAAACAGGGGTTACTGGGAGAGAGAATGCTCCTAAACTAAAATTTAATTGGAATTGGACAGGAAGAGGAGAGAATGTAATCAATACTGATACTTGTGATGAGTTTAAGTGTAGTGGAATAAATTGTGGTATAGAGAACAAAGAGTATGTGTATTGTGATGTTACCCAATTCACTATTGCTACTTTAAAGAAAATAATGGAGATGAAAGAGTATTTCAAGACAACGAGTTTGCCTGCTTGTCCTCAAGCAATTACTGTGGCTGGAACAAAAACACAAGCAATTGAATCTAATGCTCTTGATGTTGCTGTTACACAAACCCAATTCAAACCAACAACTAACGGAGCTACTCTTGAAGCTATAGTAAAATCAAACAATCAACTAGAAATGGATGTGAAAGTGTCTTTCAAAATAACTAGAAGTAATGGAGAGGAAGTGTTTGTGCCACAATGCGAAATAACAAAAAAACTAGTTAGTGAACAAGTTTATTCGTGTGATGTGATTACTAGCGAGCTTGGAAGCGGAACTGGGGGAAGATTTAATGTTCTTGTAGTGGCAGAACCAATTCTGTGCGAAGGATGCAAAAACACTAACACCAAAAACGACAAACTAGCATCAATGCTTATTATTGGAAGCGAAAATGTACAAGATTGTTCAGAGTATTCAACAAAAAACACTCCTTACTTTACTACTGTGTTAGCAGCAAACAATCAATTAAGCACTCCTGATGGACAAAAAATATTACACTACACTAACTTCAAAACAAACCTAGTGAGAGATGCGTTTAGTAATGATTTCAGAAAGGACTTTGATGCATACTCACAAGTAATAGGAGGAGCACCAGTAGCATACACTACTGATAAGATAAGGGATTTGTTCCTTGATACTGAAAGATTCGAGTTTGATTGGCCTAATGGACCTAGTGGAGCGTGGAGTGCAGGAAAGTATGATGCGAGAATTATTATAGAGTTCAATAATGATACTTGGACTTGGGACAATGACAACAATAATATAAAGAAAATCACTGTGAAACTTGAACCACAAGGAGATCCAAAACCATACCACACAATATACAATGTGGGTTTTAATGGACTAGTGGGAATTGAAGGAGGAAGAAGTGGGTATGGAGTTAATTACACTCAACTAAGCGAAAAACCACTAAACATTGCAACAAACATTAGAGCATTACCAAACTCAGCAAATGACGGAGTATCAAATGCAACAGTGGAAGTAACTAATTCGTTCTACAAATTAAACAACATTGCTACAAGAGGAAACTTAATGACTATTAGTAGAAGCGGAGATGATGTAAAAATAGTGCTAAGCCCAAGCGTAGCAGTGCCAATGATACTAAGCATTAACAGAACACAAGCAATGGATGCATACGCATACTATATGGCTAGTGTTGATGGACACGAAGAAAACGAGTTAGGGCCAACATTTATGCAATGGACAGGAATAGGACAAGGGTGTTATGATTTCTTAGGAACAGGAATGGGGAACTGGGTGAATACAATTGATGGAAAAGCAGAGCCAAGCAATTTAGGTTACGGGTTAAGGTGGGGAAGTGCAACAAGAGCAGGGACAGTGAATTTATACGGGACAATGTATGTGCCTGCAGAAAGTGCATCAAAAATAAGAATAACAGGACAAAGCGAAACAGCACTACTAGAAACACCACACGGAACAGGAACAGAAATACTAATAGACACCACAAACGGAATGAATAGTATAGAATCAGTAATAGAAGGAGTAAAAAACGGAGAAATATGTGTAAGCGGAGGAGAATACTATTGGAATTCAGAACAAGTAATTGGACAAATCCAAAACAGTATTTTGGCAAAAGAAAACACTTGCATAGCGAACTAAAAAAATAATTTAGAAAAAAAATTGTGGGAAAAAGAAAAGAACAACAAAAATAATTTTTAAAATCGAAAAAAAACTTGAAAGAAAAAATTTTTTTAAACAAAATTATTAGAGTAAAAATTTACTCAAAAAAAATAAAACAAAAAGAAAAACAAAAAAATTGAAAAAAAATCAAAGAGTGTTATTAATGTTTTTGAAAGAATTATATTATAAAGGAGAAGAAAAATGGTACGCTTTTTGGGATAAAATAAACGAACACTTGCCCGTGTATAAAATAATTGACAAAATTGATGCGATTGCTCCTAGTTTTTTACTATTCCTAATTTTATTATTATTCATAATCTTGTCAGGATTATTTATTTTATTCGCACAAAGTAGTGCTGGTTATACAGCAGAGTTCAGTTTTGTTCAAAGTGACAAAAAAACAATCCTCGCTGACTCGATAGTGAATATCCAAATAATAGAAGCTGGTGCTACTGTTTCGGACAAAAATTATCGAACAAACTCTGATGGAATAGTAAAACTAAAAGAACTAAAATACGGGAATGAAATAAAAATAATTGTTGATCTAAAAAAAGGAACTTACAACAAATCTTTTATAATAGAAACACCAGAATTGAAAGAAAAAATAGTGTTGCTCCCAAAAATTATTCTTGAACCAAAAAAAATCTTTATCACCACTATTGATAATTCAGGAATGACTATTCAAGAACCAATGGAGATAGAGTTTTGGTGCGAAAACGGAGCAGTGAAAACAATACCACAAAAAGCAACTACTAACAGAGGGGTAGTAGAAATTATTGAACCCGTGAATTGTGTAAAACTAAACGCTACACCAAACTCAAGCACTTACGAAAAAAGAACCTATCATGTTAGTTCAACAAATTACTATATGACACTAGTAAAACAAGAAGTTCCAAAAACCGAACTCACAGTAAAAGTAAGACATAACAATTCGCCAATTAGTGACACTAGTTTTAATGTGAATGTTAATGGAAAAGAACACTATAACGAAAAAACACTCGCTTCTTCACAAGCAACGATTTCTGTTGTTCCAGGAACCTACACTGTATCAGTGAGTGACCCCACAAACAAATACGCGACAAAAATAGAAAATGTTACTGTTCAAACAAAAAAAGAAATAACAATCGAAGTGACAAAAGAAATAAGAGCAAGGATTAAAGTAAAAACAATTGATGTTTCAACAAAATCACTAATAGTTGATGCGATTGTTACACTAAAAAACTCTACAGGAGCAATTGTTGATGAAAAAAGAACTAATAGTGCAGGAGTGGTAGAGTTCGCGATAATTGATGTTGGAGATTATTTAGTTAGTGCAAAAAAAGTAGGGGATTTGAACGGAGGGTATTATTCAAAAACAATAAACCTAACCCAAGTTAGTTCTGACATAAACACCACCATTGAACTAGAAAAAGTAACTACTAGTAATGCCGGAAAAACAAGTGTTAGAGTGGTTGATCAACAAGAAAAACCTGTTAGTAATGCAAAAGTGTTTTTGAAATACAAAGAAACTGATGCGATCGTGGAACTAAACCAAAACAATAATTGGGGAATGACTGACACTAATGGGTATGTGAATTTGTTAGCAGGAAAAGTAGAAGGAACAATTTATGCTTATGCAACAAAATACCCTTTCTCTGGGGTTAGTGAAACAAAAACAATTAGCGTGGATAGACAAAACGAATTCACTATAAGTATGAATGTAGGAGAAGCAACTATTCTAATTAATTTAGTTGATGAGAGTGGAGAAAAAATAAACGGAACAGCAAGAATTCTACTAACAGAAGATAATAGTGATTTGAGTGGATTAATGCTAATAGAGAACGGAACAATTCAAAGAAAAATAAAAGCAGGACAACAAGTGTATGTAGCAATACAATCAGAGGGTTTTGAAAACTACATAGCAGAGCCAAGAATGTTATTCCCTAACAAAACCTACACTTACAAAATAGTGATGAAGAAACAAATAAACAAACCAATAATTGAGTTAGAAAATATTTACAACGAAAACGATACTGTTACAAGAACACTCCAAGCAGGAAAAAAATACTACGCAAAACTAATCCTCGAAGCCAACACTGATTACAAAACAGTAATAACACACTTCAGAGTAGGAACAGAAAAATTACTAGAAAATGATTACATGGAAATAGACAAAGTAGAAGTGGCAGGAGTAGTAAAAGAAACAAGAGGAACGAGTTATGATCCAGAAAAAGGATACTCTTATGATTCACAAAACACAACTGATGGTTACGCGAAATGGGTGAATGTAGAGATTAGTGATTTTGAACAAGGAACAAGAGTGCTAAAAGTTTGGTTCAATATTAAAAGAATCGCTCCGGGAAACAAAGAACTAAAATTCTTTTATCGCGCAAACTTTGATGGAACAAAAGACCCACAAACCACAAACACAGGGAACGAATTGTATGATGATGCCAAACCATCAAATGTTTATTATGTTGGAGAAGAAGCAACTTGTGAAGAAAATTTTTGCATAACCAACGAAACACTATACTGGAACAAAGAAGATTTGTACATTAATTCTCCATACGAAGTGAGTCAAGCAGAAACATACACTTACAAATACCAATTAGTGAATAATTCAGAAACTAATTACGGAACTAGTGTAAAACAAATGTACCTAAACATACAAGTACTAAACGATGATAAAGTGCCAATAAAAGTAATGGAGTACAAAATCAAGGACAATTCAAAAGAAGTGGGAGGAGATAGTTTTACCAAAATCAGTAATTACGAAGTGGGTTCGTTTAACAAAAACACTGCTATTGATTTTTCTTTCAAACTAGAAGGAAACGAAGTGGGGAGCGGAGTAATAAAACTTGAACTAAAAGCTGACGGAGTAGTGTTATACACTAAAGAATCAACATTCAGTGTTCCGAGCGAAAAAGAACTATATGCACAAATTAGCCCAAGTTATATTCCTTCACTAGCAAACACTCCAATGATAGTAACCGTTATGGATGATAAAGGAGAACCAATAAACAAAGCAATAGTGAGGGTTTATGCAAAAGAACCAGGGTTCAGTGAATACTTAATTGATGAACAAGAAACAAACAGAGTAGGAAAAGCACAAGTAGAGTCAGGAGCACACTACAAGAGCACAAAAATAATTATAGAAATAACAAAAGAAGGATTTGCTAGAACAAGATTATCAACAACAATCACTGATGATGTAGTAGCATTCAATCCTGACACAGTAACACTATTACTAAACACTATTAGTAAAAGAGAGGACAAAAAAAGCATTGCTGTGGGTAACCAAACAACAAAAGACCTCAAAATTGTTTCAATAAGATATGATACTTTATTTGATGATGTAATAAATGAAGAAGCAATGAAAGCATACACAGAACTATTAGTGGGAACAATAATTCCAAGCGAAGAACTAAAAGATCTTGAACTTGTTAAAGTGAAACTAATCAATTCAATCACTCAAGATAATTTCATGGAACCAATTAATCTTGAAGGAGAACTTATTGTCACCTTCCAAATCCCAAACACAGGAGCGATTTATGACAAAACACTCCCAATAAAAATAATTGTTTCATCAGATGCTGATGTTAAAACAAATTGTTTAGTTCTAAAAAACTCTACTCAAACAAAAACCACCCAACTAGGACAAGTTAGTTTTGGGTTTGAAATACTAAACGATTGCGGAGTGGATTTAACAGGAATTTATGCTACATCAAGCGGAGAAATTATGGGAGAAGCTGATATTTCTCTTGTAAGTGCTTCAACAGGAAACTCGGGAAGAAGCGCACTTGATGGAGGTAAGAGAAAAACATTTGAAAAAATAAGAGCAGGAGAAACACTACTAGGAACAGTAACCTACACTCCTTCAACCAATGCTGTTGGAACCACTCAACCAATCAACATAGTGCTTGAAGGAAAATTCCAAGACACCACTATAAAAACAACTCCTAACGCACTAACCTTTACTACAAACGTTTTGAACCTAGCAGAGTGCTTGAGTATTAGTTCAAACACTACTCCTGTAGGATTTGATGAAACCACTGAACTAACAATAGATGCTTCTAATTGTTTAGGACAAAAAATAGAAGTGTATCTTTGTAGAAACGATGCAGGGTGTTCAGGAGGAGCAGAAGGAAAAATTAGTTTATCTAAAAGAACATTCTCGCTTCAAAACTCTGCAGAAACAATAACAGCATACTCTCCAACAATCCCCGGAACATACGGAGTAACAGTACACGCAAGAGTGAAAGGAAAATCATCATTCAGCTACATAGGGGAAGTACCAGTATCATTCAGAGAACAAGAAGACAAACACTTCAAACTAAGCAAATACGACATAATGATTGTTGGAAAAGGAACCGAAGACACAATCCTACTAGAAAACGAAATGCTACAACAAAAAGTAAGAGTAAAAGCAAACGACTGCATCTGGGGAAAAAAAGACGCTGACTGGGGATCAAGCGAATGGCTAATGCTACTAACCACCACCGCAAGCGGAGCCGCACTCGGAAACATGATAGGAGAAAACTTCAACCCAGACAGAAAAACAACAATACCAAACGAAAAAGGAGAAGCAAGAGAACTAACTGCTGAAGAACAAAATATCGCCGGCCAAGTATACGATCAAACATATGGAAGTGGCAACCCCGATGTATTAAAAGATAAAAGTATTTTAAGTCAAATTGATTTAATTAAAAATAATCCAACCAGCTTGCCCACAAATTGGTTGCTTGATCAAAAAACAAATACTTATGTTGCTGGAACTACAGAAAATGGAATTAGAACAATAAGCACATACAATCCTTCATCTAACACAATTACTCAACAAGAAATTGGAAGAACAGTAACTGTAGGAAATGATACTTACACAATAATTAGACATCAAACAATTAATGGATACGACATTAAGTCACAAACTCAATCAACTACATTTACTTTCCACAACAATAGCACTGGGCGAGATTTTATTTACACAAATACAGATAGTGGAAAATTAAGCGGTACTTTTGTTCGTGATGCGATGGATTACTCCAACAGTTGGGTTAGAAAAATTGATAAAGTAACACCAAATTGGATTAGAGGATTAACAAGTAAAAAATATTCAGGAAACTGGAAAACAACCCAAATACCTACAACTACTCCTACTCCAGCACAAACTGCTACTTCATCACCACAATCTTTGGTTACATCTTCTTCAAATTTATTCACTGATTTTTCAACAGGATTGTTATTGCCATCTTTGTATAATGTGAATGAGTTGAAAGATGGTTATGATTTTGGTTATTATTCTACCAAAAATGTTTTGAAAAACAACAACATTGCTAGTTTCGCTGAAGCACCTGCTGGCGGTATTAAGTGGGGTTCGGGTATTGGGAGTGTTGTTGGTGCTGTTATTGGTGCTGTTGTTGGTTATATTGCTGCGGAGGAAGGATTGTATAAGTGTAGAGATAATTTCCAAGTTGGAGAGTATAATGATTTTGTTATTTTGTTACAAGGAGAAAATTTAAGCGTGGTTTCTCCTGATGGAGAGGTTATAGAAGAAAGGGTTGTTCCTTCTGATGCTGGCCCTCTTGGTTTTACTCTTGGGGGGGTGAGTGTTAATTGGGATTTTAGTGATGCGGATTATGGAGAAACAGAAAATGTAGGGTTAAGGTTCACTAATAGTGGGATTAATGAAGCTAGTCCAAAGTATGGGACTTTAACTATTAATGCAACTAAACACACTCATGGGAGAATTGCTACTGTTAAAGATAATTCTTCAACTAGTGGGGTTAATGATTATGATGTGGAGTGTCGTGCTAACACTTTTGGAGAGTATTGGATTGGGGGCACTGAAGAGGATGGAGAGTGCAATAATATATGGACATCAGAGTATTCACAAAAGTACCACATTAGAGTAATTAGTGGTGATGTTGTTGATGAGTCGGCTTATTTAGTTAAAGAAAATTCGTGCAATAATGGAACATTAACAGGGAGTACTGGGAGTGATGCGTTACCAAGAATAAAACTTGGTTGGGATTGGAGTGATATAGAGTATGATACTTGTACTTACGAGAATGAAGATTATGTTTATTGTGATGCTACTCAAACAATGATTGGGATGGTTAAAAGGTTAGCACGGTTAGAAGAGTTTTTGAAATTGAATGCTCCTGCTGGTTGTCCGATTGATGCGATTAGTTCACAATTAGTACAAGTTACTGACGAACTTGACTCATACACTACTACTGTTCCTGATGGGTTAATTGGGTTTGAGGATATACAAATCGAAATGGATCCTGATGATTTGAGTGTTAGAGCAATAGCGAAAGTGAATAACAAAACAGGGGGAACAATAAAAAGTTACTACTCTTATGCAGTTAAAGGAAGTGGAGAAGCGAGTGCTCCTGATCAACCAACAGAAAAGGATTTCCCAGAAGGAGTGAGTTACGAAACAATCGAGATTGGTGCAGTGCCGGTTTATGAAGGAGTGTATTTTTTCACTGCGGTGTTTAATGGAGAGAAAGGAACAAGAACCGCTATTACTAGAACATTCGCGAACAGAGAATCAAAACCAAATGATGAGTGTTGGATAAATAGAACTACAAGAAAAACAGGAGGAGTGTCTTCTCTTGCGTATTTCTACGCTGATAGTGATGTTATTGTTTGGACACACGATATCACTAATAGTAGTGATTTGTTTGATCACCTAAATTTTGGTTCATATTTGATTAGAGATAATTACAATAGAGCGTTTTTAACTGATTTCGCAAATTATTACCTAACTAATTTCGGGGAACGAATTAGTGCAACAGAAAAAGAAATGCTAGAATTAATTAAAAAAGGAAAACTAAAATTCAGTAAAAGATATTCAGGAGACACAGAATTTGAAGCAGGGCTTTACGATACTTGGTTCTATATTGATTTCGGAGACAATTTCAGCATAATTGATTCTGATGCGGACATAGAAGTGTCACTATTATCAATAAGAAATCCGGTAGAAAAATTCCCATTCTACTACATTCCTTTTGATGGACCAGTGGGAGAAAAGTTTTCAAGAAATGGGTATGGAGCGGTTTACAAAAACCTAACCGAAGGAAAAGGAAAAGAAATACAATTAAACGATTCCAGAGCACTAAATGTTGTTAAAACATTTGAAAACATTACTGGGACAGGAATTATTAATGTGAGTACAAAACAAGGAACAAATCTAGTAGCGGTTAATTCAAGTGTAGGAACAAGAGGAGAACTAGCAACAGTGAGTTATAGTGGAAACGAAGCAATGATTAATTTTACTCCAAATTACGCTACTCCAATAATAGTTAAAAAAACACTGGGTGGAACAAGCGGAGCACTAGGAGTTAACATACTAGAAAATCAACAAAAAAAAGACACTGGAGGGAACTTCACTTACTGGACAGGAGCAGCAAAAAGCAAGGACTTTTACGGAACAAACGCGGTTGATGTGTACAACAACACTGCTGATACAAAACTAGACAACTTAGATGCTTATGGGTTTAGTTGGAGTGATGCAACACAAAGCGGAAACTTATACCTAAAAACAATAATTTATGTACCAACTGACAAAGATTATATACTACAAACAGAAGACAACACTACCACACTATGGTCACCAAATGATCAATTCAGTCACTCACAACAAATAATAGGAATAAAAGGAATGGAAAAAAACGACAAACTAAACAACTCAAGTTTCACAACACTACAAGATTTGTTTGATCTAGTAAAAGAACAAAAAGTATGTGTAAGCAATGACGGAGCAAACATGTTGTTTTGGTGGAACACAAAAACACTAACAACCACCGAAGGAACACAAAGCAGTTTAGAGAGTTACGAAACAACACTAATTGGAAAATAACAAAAACAAAATAAAAAAAAACCAACAAAACAAATACTAAAAAAACAAACCAATAATTGAACAAATACAAAAAAAAAAACAAATCCAATAATGAAACAAACCCCCCAAAATTCACTAATTAAAACAAACCCTACAAAAAAAATCACTTTTACAAAAAACAAAAAAAACTCTAGCACAAAAAAACACAAAAAATTACTTAAAAAAAAACAAAATTGATACAAAAATTATTCAACAAACAAAAAAAAGAACGAACAATGGTTTGTCACAAATATTTTTATACTAGAGTTCCCTATTTAAAGTATGGATTTTTTTGTATTAACAAATTTATTCCCAATTATTTTATTTTTTGGCGAACTATTCGGGGATCTAACTTTTATCCTAAAAATATTCGTACTAATGGCTATTTTTTCTTATGTAATGAATCACGTGGGAAAAGGAGCACTAGGAATATTTATTTTTGCACTAATATCTTGGCTAGTTATTTTTGATTACTTTGCGATTTTTGGATCAATTTACATTTTACACATTTTACTAACAATGGGATTGATTTCAGTGATTATTGACTTCATGTTCATTACACCAGGACCTGCTCCAAAAGCACCGGGAATGGGAGAACCTGTTGGGAGCGGAAAAGATTTCACTACACGACTAGGAGGACCACCATTACTTAGATAATATAAAGAAGAAATAAAAAAAATTAAAATAATGAAATAAAAAACAAATAAAAAAAAATAAATAAAAAAAATAAATAAAAAATTTGGACAATGGTTTGGATAAGGGATTTTTATGAAAAGAGGATTTTTGAACGGATTACCACTAATTCCAACAGTAATACTAATTATGCTAACACTAATAATTATTTTACCGGTGGGAATGAGTTTATTTGAACCACTAAATATACTTGTAAGAATCATACTGGTTTTTGTAATATTCACTACTGTTAGAAACTATTTAGGGCCAGGAGTTATTAGCATTATAATTTCAGGAATACTAATCTATTATCTTGTAATTAAATGGTGGTGGGTTGGAGCAATGGGTTGGTGGGGAATCACCTTACTAGGAATGGGAATATTCGGAGTAATTGTTTGGGGATCAAGTAAAATAATTCCTCAAAGATACTAAACAAACCATTAATTAAACAAAAATTCAAAAAAATTAATTAAATAAACAAAAATAAAAAACAAACAAAAACGATTACCAAAAATAAACAAAAAAAATTCAAAAGTAAAAAAAAACTAAAAGCCAAAAGGTTTTTATTAAACAAAAAACAGGTTTATTACAGAAATAACAAGTAAAAAAAACAACAATAAGGTTTTTGAAAAAAAAATAAGAGTGAAATTATGGCTATAGATGTTTGGGCAGCGTTAAGCGGAGAAGATATTTTTAGTTCAATAGCACTAGTTCTTTTCATAATTTATTTTTTATGGTTATATAATTGGGGAAAAAAACAAATGGGGGCAAAATACGGACTTGTATTAGCAGGAATTGTTTTTTATTTAATATTTTTCCTCTACCAAGATCTTGTTTGGGTGCCACTAGTATTGTTTTTGTTAGCGACTTTTGGTAAAGATATTTTAGAAAAAGTACCAAAATCAAAATGATTAAAGAATTTTAGAGTTGATTGTCGTGGATTTGATGAATTATTTAATTTCAGTAACCATAATTGCTCTTGCTATTAGTTTTGGAGAAGGGTGGATGGCGTTAGGAGCAACACTAATACTTATTGTTGCTTCAAAAGAAGTCAAAGCAAGTTTGTTAATGGTTATTTCATACGTGGTTTTTTATGTAATAAACGGGATCGGGATGAAAGATTATTGGTTTTTTGGAGTGCTTGGATTAATTCTTCTCGGATACTTGTTTGGTTTCGGAAAAGAAGAAGCACCTGCTGATCCATACGCAGGATTACTTGGTGGGGGCGGAATGGAAGGAATGATGTAATCCACTACACAAAAAAAACCACACACAAAATAAATGAATTAAAAATAAATGAATTAAAAAAGGAAATACAAAAAAAGTATTAATTAAAAATAAATGAATTAAAAAAGTGAATTTATGAACGAGTATGCAATAATAGTTTTATTTTTATTAAGTATCTTTTTTTACACAATAGAAGCAGGAATATTAGGGCCCCTTTTTTTGATTTTCACAATAATTTTACTCCTTGATCCACTATGGGATTGGTTAAAAAAAGGAAAAGAGGAAGCAAAAAAAATTGATGCGTATTATCCGGAAGATAAATTAAAAGAATACACAAAATTTGCTTCAAAAAAAACTGGTGAATTATTGGATTCAGAAACAAAAATTAATAACAAAAACTTATTACACAAAACACCAAGTGTAGCAAAAAATATTATAAGTGAAATAGAAAAAATATTCAAATAAAAAAACAAAAAAACTATTCAAAAAAACAAAAAATTATTTGCAAACAACAAAATCAACAAAAATAAAACAAATTAATAAAAAATAAAAGAAATTAATAAAAAATAAAACAAATTAATAAAAAATACGAATAAAAAAAATAAAAGTAAAAAAAAAATAAAAATGCAAATAATAAAAACTAAAAATATTTAAAACAAGATTTAAAAATTATTCAAAAGAATTATTTTTTTGCTTCTAGTTCGGTTAGTATTTTTCTATCTGTGTCTAAAACTTTTTTTACTACATCAAGAATTGCTTTTGTTTGGGCAGAAATATCATCAACTTTTGTTTCAAGCTCGGTTAGTTTTGTAGAAATTGTTGCATCAACCACTGGTTTTGAAGAACTAACAGCTTGTTTAACTTCGTCAATTTTTGAAGCAACTTCATCAATTTTGTGTTCGTGCATATTCAACATATTATAAGTGGTGGTGTCGTTGAGTTCTGCTTTTTGTGCTTCGGCTTCCATTTCATTTTGAGCAATTTCTTCACGAGTATCAACATACTCTTGTTGAGAACTCTTTTCAGTGGGAGTGCTTTGTTGAGTTTGCGGAGCACTAGGGGTTTGTGGAGGAGATTTTACTTTTTGAATAATGTTATTTGCTTCCTCTTCACTTAACCCAATATCTTTAAGAGTAGCGATTATTGTAGAATTATCTATTCCGGAATCAACCATTCTTTTTACTGTATCAAGAATTATTTGTTCATTAACCATACATTTCACTCAAAAAAAATAATAACTTAACAAATACCCACCAACAAATACTAAACCCCTAAATCAACAAACACTTAACTTCAAACCCTCAACAAACACACAACTTTAAACCATCAACAAACCATCAACAAATAATAAACTCCAAACACTTAACCTCAAACACTTAACCAAAAATACATAACCCCAAACACTCAATCTGATTGTATTTAATACGAATTAATAATATTTAAATTATCGCTTTTTGAAAAAAATTGTTGATAAATAAAAAACAAATTGTTTTAATAGTAGAAAATTCTTAATAAATATGTTTTATTGGTGTTAAGCTTGGTTGATTTCAAAATTAATTACGGGCCTTGGGAAACTATTTTTCAAGGAAAAGCGTACGGGCATGAAGTTGAAATAGTGACGAATAAAGAAAGAATGTATCTTGTTTTTATTTATGAAGTGATTGGAGAACAAAAAACAGGGGCAATTGTTGAAGGGTATAAAGCTTTTTACGCGAGAGGACAAATAGAAGCATTCATTAACACTTTACCAAAAGCAAGTATGGGGATAATAAAAAATAATACGGAAAAAACACAAAAAGTATTTTTTTTAACTTTTGACACAATTTATTTAGATTTTACACAAGAGGATTATTTAAAAAAACTGGATTATAATTTAGAACAAAATATTGATCGAATGAGAACCATTACTGATCTTGCGAGAACATCATCAATTGAATTAAAAGAACTTGATGATGTGTCAGTAAAGGATTATTTCCAAATTATTGGGGATCCATTCGTAATGCAAGTATTGTTGTCTCCGAAAAGAACAAGCAAGTTAACCAAAGTAAATATAAGAGAAAGTTTTGAAAACGAAAAACAACCAAAAATACAACTTGGATTAACAAAAAATAGAGAAATTGCGTTAGAAAAATCAAGATATCTATACAGAACAAGTATAACAGGAGAAAAAGAATCAACAACCAAATATTGTGCATACATACTTGCTGAAAATTTACTCATAGAAGGAAAACAAATAATATTGTTTGACTCATCATACTATTTTGATGGGTTAGGAACTGCTTCAAAAAATGAAACAAAACTAAAAGCACAATTAGTAGAATACGAACCCGCAGGGTTTCCAGTAAAAAAAATTGTGGCAAAAGAAAATATGAAAGCATCAATGAAAAACACAGAAATGCATTTATTGTTGGACATTATTGGGTGTGGGGATGAGGAATTAGAAAAAGGATTAGTAGAGCTTAGCAAAGTAACTGAATTTAACACCCCTCTTCAATTAAGCTCAAATTTGATTAGCGCAACTAACTTGAATGATTTTCAAAAACTCAAAGCGGAAAGAGTACTAAACATAATTAACGATAATTTCAACAATATTTTTGGAGAAAATATTTCTTTACAAGAATTAATAAAAAAATGGCCAGGAACTCTTGGAAGAGCAACAATAATTGATACAAGCAAATTGAACAAAAATGAAGAACTAATTTTTATTCAAAGTGTAATGAATTATTTAGAAGAATCAATTACTGAAGAGAAAGTAAGCGAAATCGCACTCATCTTAATTAATGGGAACAGATTGTTCAAAGGAAAGGATACGGTGAGATTGATTAATGAACTTGAAAAAGACGGGTTTGGAATTATTTTCACAGGAACAAGTTCAATTCCTGAAATAATTGAAGACACTTTAACCACAAAAATAAATATAATAAAAGATGATGATGTTGCAATCACTATTAGAGGAAAACCAAGTTATAGAGTGCAATTAAGACCAAGTTTGAGCGGAAACCCAACCTACTAAAAATAATAAAAAATAGGGAAAAAGAAAACAATGGAAATAAAAAAAAAAGAACAACAAAAAATAGAAACAAAAAAAGTAAGGACAACAAAAAATAGGGAAAATAAAAAGGGGATAAAAGAATTTATTTTAAAAATTTATTTTAAGAATTTATTTTTTTTTGTTTTCTTGTTTAGTTTTTCTTTTTTTCTTCTTTTTTTAGTTTTTCTTCAATTCTTTTATCGACTAGTTCTCTAACTTGTGATAGGGTTGCAAACTCTAATGGGTTTATTGAATCAATTATGTATTTTAGTTCTTTTAGTTCTTCTTTGAATGCGGCTCTTGTTCTCAAATCATCAATTTGTGCTTCAAGAAGAGCTACTTTTTGTTGCAACAATTGCACTTCGGCACTTGAAGCCCCACTAGAATCAGGAGAAACCGCGTTAAGAGCGGCTTTATCTTCAATTGATTTTATTTTTTTGTTCAATACAATCAAATTTCTACCCAAAATTTTTTCATTCCTCACAATATACTTCATTTTTTGGGTGATTAACAAAATACTAGAGTTAAGTGCACGAATATCTGCAGCAATTCCTCCAGTGAGTGGAACTCCACCAGGAATTGGTCTTTGAGGAGGGCCTGCTCTTTGAGGAGAACCCATTTGAGAAGAAGACGCCATATTTCTCAATCTAGGATTTGATCTATCCGGTCTAGCCATTAAATTTCACCAAAAAAACTATTACAAACAAAGTATTCCAAAAATAATAAAACTTTATACTATTAAAAGGCATTTGGTGCTTATAAAATTATTGTATGGGAACCAAAAAACTAATAAAAAAACAAAACAAGAAAATCGCGCTCCTCCTTGATGCTAGTTATGAAGATATTGATGGAAACTCTATTATTAGATTGTTTATTAATGATGGGGAAAAAAGATACTGGGTATATGATCCTAACTTCTCGCCATACTATTATGTTGGAGTGAATGAAAACGAGGTTAGTGAAAAAAAAGCATTTTTTGAATCATTTATTTTTGGAGAAGAAGAAAAATTCAAAATAAAAAAAATTAGTGAAGAAAATAAACTAAAATTCGCTGAAAAAGAAAAACAAAACAACTCAATACTAAAAATTAGTTTTAATTTGGTTAGTCACTTAGTTCAATCAAGAAAATACTTAAACGAACTAAGAATTGAAAAATTTGAATACGATATTCCTTACCCAAAAAGATACCTAATTGATAAACGACTAAAACCCAGTGGATACATTGAGTTTGAAGTGAATGAAAAAAACGAAATACAAACAATAAATGATATTGAACTCACTGAAACAAAAATTAAATCAAAAATAGAACAAAAAAATGAACAAAAAACTGTTGAAAAAATTGAACAAAAAATTGAACCACTCAACCAAAAAATTGAACAAATCAAACCAATCATTGAACCAAAAATTGTTTCTTTTGATCTTGAAACTTGGGTTGGAGAAAAATTCGAAATCGGACTTGAACCAATCACTTTTATTAGTATTGTAAAAAACAAAACAACAAACAAAAAAGAAAAACAAAAAAGAGTTCTTTCTTACAACACCGGAGAAGTAAAAGGGCTTGAATTGTTTGAAGATGAGAAAGAAATAATTAAAGAACTAACAACCGAACTAAACGACACTGACATAATTGTTACATACAATGGGGATAATTTTGATTTTTCTTACACAAAAATCAGGGCCAAAAAAAATTACACTCCATTCTTAATTAATGATGAAGAGGTTCGGATTCGAAGAAACGGACTTGATAATGCGGCAAAAATTAGTGGAGTGCAACACATTGATTCTTTTCAAATAATACAATTTATGGAAAGAACAGGGGCAATTAATACTGTAAAACTTGATCTTGAAACAGTATCAGAAAAAGTTTTTGGAGTTAAAAAAGAAAAAGTGCAACCCCTAGAAATAAATGATGCGTATTCTAGTAAAGATGAAGAGAAACTTGAAAGAGTGGTTGATTATAATTTAAAGGATTCGGAAACTGCTCTTAGGATTGCTCAAGAATTTTTACCACTTTTTTCTGAAATATCAAAACTAACCTCACAAACACTTTATGATACGACAAGAAACACTACCTCGCAAATGGTGGAAGATCTTTTAATAAAAGAAGCACACTTGCGAAAAATAATTGCGCCAAACAAACCAAGAGAGAGTGTAGTAAAACAAAGAACAATGAATCCAATCAAAGGAGCATTTGTAAAAGAACCAACCGCAGGACTACACGAAAACATAGCAGTGCTTGATTTTGCTTCACTATACCCAAGCATTATAATTAGTCACAATATTTCTCCCGACACATTGAATTGTGAACACGCGGAATGCAAAAAACAAAACACTAATCCTGACGGAACTTGGTTTTGTTTAAAAGAAAAAGGATTATTCCCAGAAATTCTTGAAACAATGATGAAAAAAAGACTTGCACTAAAAAAAGAATACAAAGAAAAAAAACAAAAAGGAAAAGATGATAAAGCACTTTACGCAAAACAATGGGCACTAAAAATCATACTAAACTCTGTGTATGGATACTTGGGTTATCCACGAGCAAGATGGTATTCAAGAGAATGTGCAAGTGCAACCACTGCGCTAGGAAGAGAATACATAAAACGAACACTACAAGAAGCAGAAAAAGCAAAATACAAAACACTATACTCTGACACCGATTCCATTTTCTTACAATTTGTTGGACAAAGTGAGGTGGATGTTTTTATTTTCCTCGATAAAATAAATTCTAAACTTCCTGAAGGAATGGAACTCGAATTTGATGGATTTTATAAAAGAGGAATTTTTGTTACAAAAAAAGAGGGCGGAGCGGCCAAGAAAAGATATGCACTAATTGATAAAAAAAATAATCTAAAAATTGTTGGATTTGAGTATGTACGAAGGGATTGGTGTAATGTTGCTAAGGAAACTCAAAGAAAAGTTATTGAACTTATACTAAATGAAGGGAAAACAAAAGAACCCGTGGATTATGTTAGGAATGTAATTAAGGATCTTCGAGAGGGCAAAGTGAAGAAAAGCGAATTAACTATTATGACTATGCTTCAACGAAAACCAAAAGATTATGTCGCTATTGGACCACACGTGGCTGCTGCAATGAAAGCAATTGAGAGAGGAAAAGATCTTGGAGTTGGGAGTATGCTTAGTTATATTATTACAAAACCAAAAAAAGACAAAGCAACCATTTCTGAAAAAGCAGAGCTTGAAGAATATGTTAACGAAGGAGATTATGATCCTAATTATTATATTGAAAACCAATTACTCCCAGCAGTAATAAAAATAATGCAAGAACTAGGATACACTAAAGAAGATCTTTTATCCGGAGGAAAACAAACAGGACTAGGAAACTGGATGTAAGCTTTATCAAGCGAGCTTCAAAGCGAGCGAAGATAATGCCCAAGCGCCGGCTGATTGAGCGGCCGAAGGAAAACAAACAGGACTAGGAAACTGGATGTAAGCTTTATCAAGCGAGCTTCAATCAATAACACAAAACCCAATATTATAAAATTAAATTTTGTTTAATTCATAATTAGGAATAGACAATAATTGGAGCACGCAATAATAGAAGCATACAATAATATGAGTGAATAATAATTATGAGTATAATTATAATTATTACTTTTTAGGTTATTATTTATTGGCCAGGTTNTTTATTTATGGATTCGGAAATTGTTAAGGATTATGTTCAAGCAGGAAAGGTTTGGAGAGGGGCAATTAATTTTGCACAAAAAAAGTGCAAAGAAGGAAAATCTTTGCTTGAACTCGCAAATGAAGTGGAAGAATTCGTGAAAGAAAACGAAGCGGAAGACGCATTTCCAATAAATTTAAGCGTGAATGAAGAAGCAGCACACTTTACTCCAAAATATAATGACACTTATTTGTTAAAAGAAAGTGATGTTTTGAAAATTGATATTGGAGTGCATGTAAATGGATACATTTGTGACGGAGCAATCACAGTAAATCTGGATAATAAATTTGCAAAACAAATAGAAGCAAACGAACTAGCATTAAACAATGCAATAAGTGTTTCTGAATACAACAAACCTATTGAAAAAATAGGGGCAACAATTGAAAACACTTTAAAAGAAAAAGGATACAACCCAGTGTATAATTTAGGCGGACACGGACTCGCACAATACAACATACACTCAACTCCAAGTGTACCAAACCACAGTGGCGGAAGTGGAGAACTCCTTGGCGAACAAGCAATAGCAATAGAACCCTTTGCTTCTAACGGAAAAGGAAAAGTAAGCGAAGCACAAACAGTAGAAATATTCTCTTTGAAAAAAACTTTCGGAGTGAGAAATGCTTACGCAAGAGAAATACTAAAACTTTGCGAAAAATACAAAGGACTACCCTTTGCTGAAAGATGGTTAAGAAAAGAATCAAAATTAAATGAACTAAACTTTACTTTCGGACTAAGAGAACTAATGAAAGCAGGGTGTCTTGAAATGCACTCCGGACTCAAAGAAACAAAAGCAACCATAACCCAAATAGAAAAAAGCATACTAATACTAGAAAACAAAACAATAGTGCTCGGAGAATAAATTATAAAAAATAATTAAAAAATAATTAAAAAAGAAAAAATCAACACATAACCATTTGCCTCTATAGTATAATGGATTAGTATGTTAGCTTGCGGAGCTAAAGACCCGAGTTCGATTCTCGGTAGAGGCATAACCCAAACTTTCTTTTAAAAACAAAACAATTATTTACCCATAACAAAAAATAATATCTTAAAATTTTTGCCAAAGCACACAAACCACTTATTTAATCAACCACAATAGTTATAACCAATTTTTAGTAAAACTCTTGTTTTTATTATTTTTGGTTATAACTATTTTTATGTTTATTTCAAAAAGAAAGGTTAAGAAAAGAGATTACTTTTATTTAGAAGACAGGGTTTTTGGTAAAAGGATTAGCTTCTTTTTAGGCACTAGAGATAAAGTAGAAGAGAATATTAATCAAGCGTTTGATTCTTTGATCCAACAAACAGCTATCGAGAATTTAAGATTTTCTCAAAAAAAATTCAAAATAAACAATTTATCATTACACGAATTATTGGTTCTTGAAAGACTAAAAATTGATTATTCATTATTAAAAACTTTTTTTCCACAAGAATTTGAATCATTTAAAAAAGATGAATTTGTAAGATATGCTCAAGGAAGTGCATCTGTAGAAGGAAACTCATTAACTTTACAAGAAGCAACACTCATTTTGAGTAAAAAAATCTCTATTTCTGGCAAAAAAATCGATGAAATAAGAGAAATAGAAAATATGCGTTTTGCTGCAAACGAATCAAAAAAAATTATTGATTTAAATGAACGAAACATTAAACGAATCCACTCCGCAATAATGCGTGGATTTAATGACAAAAAACCCGGAGAATATCGTGACGGCCCAATATTTATAACAGGATCAAGTGTTAAGCCACCGAGTGCAAAAAAAATTCCTACAAAAATGAAAGAATTACTAAACTGGTTTAATAAAAATAAAGAAAAAATCCATCCGGTTGAATTAGCTGCAGAATTTCACGCACGCTTCGAAGAAATTCACCCCTTCTTGGACGGAAACGGAAGAACAGGAAGAGAAATACTAAACACAATCCTTCAAAAAACGAATTACCCTCGAGCAATCATCAACCTAGAAAACAGACAAAATTACATTATTCTACTCGAAAGAGTACAAACCAACAAAGAATACAACAAATTCTCAAAATTCATATACCTCTGCCTAGAAAAACAAGCACAAGAAATAAACCAAGCAATTAACGAAAACAAACAACACATCCTAAAAAAACTATTAAAAAAAACAAAATAAAAAAAGAAATTATTTTTAGGGATGAAAAAATAAAAAATATTATTTTTGGTTATAACAGTTACAAATTCATTTCAAAGAGTTTAATACAATATTATAAAAAAAATAAATAAGACAGATGACGAAAACCAATAAAGGTTTATATGTAATCAAATTCGCTGTTTTTTTAAATGAAATTTTATTTAGACACAAATATTTGGATAGATTATTTTGAGAACAGATCAGATGGTTTGAGACCTTTGGGAGAATTTGCTTTTCAATTTTTAAAAAAAGTTGTTGAAACAAACTCAGTTATTTATTATTCGGATTTAGTTAAAACTGAACTAAATAAGGTTTTAACAAAAAAAGTTATTGACCCAAAATTTAATGATATACCTAATTTGGTTTATGTGGAGTTCACTAAAGAAGATTATTTTTTTGCTAAAAAAATAGTTTCCACACACAATATACATCTTGCTGATGCTTTTCATACAGCAATAGCCTCAAGAATTAAAGCAGTGCTAATTACTCGCGATAATCATTTTGATTATTTAGATTTTGTTGAAGTGAAAAAACCTGAAGAAGTATTATTCTAAACTAACAATTAGTTTGAACCAAAGTTTTCTAAAAAAAATAATTATTCCAAATCATGTTTTTTAGTAAATTCTTTCACAAATTCTTCCCCTGCTTGTTTGATTAAAATATTATTTTCTTTCATTGTTTTACCTGTTTTGATTGATCCGAAATATTTTTCTAAATTTTTTAAAGCTTCTCTTTTAGTTCTTTGTTCCTCCAATTCAATAATTTTAGTACGAATAGCTTCCCTCACAAAATCAGTTTTAGTACTATAATTAAACTCCTTCAAAATAATATCAATCTTTTTTGAAATATTATTATCCAACCGAACAGTCAAAACATCCATAAATACATTGTAATACAATGTATTTTTAAATATTTCTTTATCCTGAAAAAACTATTAAAAGAGTAAACTAAAATAAAAAGAATTAGATCTGCAAAAGGTGGTTATTGGGAAGTGAAATAAAAACAATAACTAAAATATTTGAAAAAATAATCCCCAAACAAAAATAACTCAAAGAAACCAACAACCACCAACTCAAAGAAACCTTTAAAAACAATTATGAATATATATTCATTATGTTTTGAATTAATATTCATAACACAGGAGTGAAATTTATGCCAAGAAGAGATGGAACTGGACCGAAAGGAAAAGGACCAAAAACCGGGAGAAAAAAAGGTAAATGTAAATAAAATACGAGGTGATAATATGCCAAATATGGATAAAACTGGGCCGAAAGGACTTGGGCCAATGAGTGGAAGAGGATTTGGGAAATGTAACAATCAAACAAACCAAAACAATTCTGAAAACAATTTTGAGAAAAACAATTTTGGGTAGGAAGAGGGTTTGGTAGAGGTTGTGGAAGAGGACAAGGGAAAGGATTTGGTTGTAAAAGAAGGATGAGATTTTTTTCAAAAAACCAAAACCCTAAAGAAACAAACAAAGAAACACTCTTAGAAGAACTTAAAGCAAAAAGAACAGAACTGGACAAAGCCATAAAGGAAATTGAGTCAAAAAATTAATTAAAAAAAATTAATTAAAAAATAATTAATCAAAAAAATTAGTTGAGGGTGTGAGAAATGGTTAGACCAAGAATTCCAAGAAGAATACGTTTTGAACCTAAAACAACTTACTTTAAACCCGCAGGAGTTCCTTTAAGAGAACTAAAAGAAGTTGTTCTTTCATTTGAAGAAGTGGAGGCACTAAGATTAAAGGATGTTGAAAATTATGACCAAATAAAAGCTGCAAACAAAATGAACATTTCTCAACCAACATTCAACAGAACAATAANCTCTGCGAGAAAAAAACTCGCAAAAGCAATAACAAACGGAAAAGCAATAAAAATAAAAACCACAAAAAACTAACTCAAAAAAACAAAAACAATTCAAAAAAAACTAACACAAAAATAACTCCTAAAAAACAAGAAAAACAACATAAAACCATTACCTTTAAATATAATCAAAACAGGAATTATATTATGACTAGAAGGGATTTACTTCACCACAAGTTCTGTGCTTTTTTCCAATAGTCGTAAGAGCGCTTTTTTTATTTCAACAATTTTTTCTAATTTTTCTAATCTTTTAAATTTTGCAAGTTTTTTAAAGATTCCTAAACAAAGTAATACTTACTATAAACCAAAATATTACTACACTTTAAAGCAAAGCTTTGGAGGTAAAACACAATAAATGCAATATAAATGGCTGCGATAGTTTAGCGGTTTAGAATCCTCGGTTGTGGTCCGAGGGACCTGAGTTCGACTCTCAGTCGCGGCCCTTTTTTATTAATTTGATTTTTATTAATTTGAGTGATTTTATGAAATTACAAACTGTTAGAGGGATGAGGGATCTTGTTGGACAAGATGCGCTTTTGCAAGAAAAAATAGAAACCAATTTTAGAAATATTTTCAAAAATTACGGATACTTACCATTCTACACTCCCGCAGTAGAAAATTTTGAACTATTCAAAGTAAAAGGAGCAACAGGAGAAGCAATCAAAGAAGAAATTTATTATTTCAAAGATAAAGGAGAAAGAGAACTTGCACTTAGATTTGAATTCACTGCCTCACTTGCAAGAGTAGCGGCAACCGAACAACTAAAACTCCCCTTTAAAAGATACCAAATCGGAGAAGTATACAGATATGATAGACCACAAGCAAAAAGATACAGAGCATTCTACCAAGCGGATATAGATATTTTAGGAGTGAAAAATCTTACAGCAGAAATAGAAATAATGCAAGTAATAAGAGATTGCTTTACCTCACTAGGACTAAAACCAAAAATCAAATTCAATTCAAGAAAACTACTAAACGATATTCTTGGAGTTTATGCAAAAGGAAAAGAAATAGAAGCAATGAGAATACTGGACAAAATGGACAAAGTGGATAAAAAAACAATAAAAGAAATGCTGGAAGAAAAAAAAATTGATACAAAACTAATTGAAATAATTGAAAAAAACAACCTACAAACAATCATACAAATTGTTGGACAATCTTTGGGTGTTAAAGAAATTTTAGATTTTGAAAAACTTTGCAAAGAAAACAATTTAAATTTTGTAGAATTCGATGCAACCCTAGCAAGAGGATTTGAATATTACACAGGAATTGTTTTTGAAATAAAAATAGATAATGGTCCTTCACTAGGTGGGGGAGGGAGATTTGATAAACTTGTTTCTACATATGGAGGACAAGACACTCCTGCTGTTGGAGTAGGACTAGGAGTTAGCAGAATTTTTGATTTTTTAAAAGAAAAAGGAGAAAAAATTTCCCAAAACGGATTATTTATTTGCGGAACTAATGACAAAATCCCAAAAAAAGAACTTTTCAAAATATCCCAAGAACTAAGAAAAAACAATATCCAAAACGAAATTGATTTAGTTGGAAAAAATATTAGCAAAAACATTGAATTCGCTGAAAGCAAAGGATACAATTTTGTTGGAATAATTGGAGAAAACGAACTCAAAGAAAACAAAATCACTATCAAAAACCTAAAAAAAGGAAACCAAGAACTTGTTGAAATAAATCCTGAAAAAATAAAAAAAATAATAAATGAAAAAAATTAATAAAAAAAATTAATAAAAAAAAGAATAAAATAAATAAAAAATAATAAATAATAAAAAAAATAAATAAAAAAAGAATAAAAAATAATAAATGAATAATATTTAATTAATTGCACATTTAATCATTGTACATTTAATTATTATACATTTAGTTAATTTTGTATCACGGCTCCAGTAGCATAGTCAGTTATTGCGCGGCATTGGTAAAACCAAAAAGTTCCATTGATGCCGAGGTCTCGGGTGCGAATCCCGACTGGAGCTTTTAATTTTACTGATTTTTCTTTTTAGAAATATTTTTATTCCACAAAAACCTAATATAACTGATTTTTATGATTGAAGAGGAACACATCGAAGCTCTTTTGTACAAATATGTTAAACCTGAAATGGTTCTTTCTTTCGGAACAGGCCCAACTAACGAGAATTTTTTAAAAAAACTAGGGCTTTTTACTAACGAAAATAATATGAATATCAAAGTTGTTCCAACCTCTCACGATATTGGTTTTCTTTGTGCCGAACTTGGAATAAAAACTGTTTCTCTTGATGATACTGAAATTGATCTTGCTTTTGATTTTGTGGATCAAGTCGACCCTGATTTTAATTACATTTCAAACGAAACAACTTCTCTAATTAGGGATAAAATGATTGCTGTGGATGCTGCTGAATTTATTGTTGTTTGTAATGAAAAAAATTTTGTTTCACAAATGATATTTGATTTTAGAGTAGAGGTTAGTAATTTTGCTTTTAACAAAACTCTTTACCAATTAATGAACCTTGGGGAAGCACACGCTTGGAAAGAAAAGGGAGAAATAGTGAAAAGCGAAACAGGAAACTATTTTATTGATGTTAAAGCGGATAGTTCTATTTACTCTATTGATGATCTTGATTATCAAGCAAAAAAAATTCCAGGAGTGCTTGAAACTAGTTTGTTTATTGGATTCGCTGATCGTGCATTACTTCACGGAGAAAATAACTTAATAATGAAAAGCAGAATGACTAATGAAGAATAATTAACCAATAATTCTTTATTCAAATAATTCTTTATTCAAATAATTCTTTATTCAAATAATTCTTTATTCAAATAATTCTTTATTCAAATAATTCTTTATTCAAAAGCAATATAAACCAAAATAATTAATCAAAAAAATTATCAAAAAGGCACTTATTAAAACCTTTTCTTAGCAAAAATTTTTTAATTAACTATAAACTCTACCTCGCAAAGCGAGTGTAATGCCTCGGCACAAACAAAAACAAGCCCTACTTCGCATCAGCGAACGTAGCGCCCCAACACAAACAAAAACAAGCCCTACTTCGCATCAGCGAACGTAGCGCTCCGCACCGAGCAGCCGGAACTGCTCTGTCGCTGTAGATCAGTAGTTAGATCGTCCGACTCATAATCGGAAGCTCGGCGGTGCGAATCCGCCCAGCGACATAAAAATAATTAAAAAAATAAATTAAAAAAATAATTGGAAAAAATAAAAAAAATTGAAAAAAAATAATTAAAAAAAAGATAAAAAGAATATTGAATAGAAGTGGGGATAATGGTTGATACGGTTTATGAAAAAATTAGAACAGCTATAGGTAAAGCTCTTGATGATACTACTCATTTTAATGCAGCGAACGCCGCACAAACTATTGGAAAATCGCTTGGTTTGAGTGATTCAATGATTCAATACACTCATGTTGAGTTAAGAAACACTATTTATGAATCCGAGTTCAAAAAAGTCAAGGTAGAGGACAGAATGTTGTTTTTACCACATTGTTCAAGGAACACTAAAGTTTGTAAAGCAACTCTTGATGATGAAGGTTATCATTGTAAGCAATGCGGAGGGTGCAATCTTGGGGATGCTGTAAAAATAGCTAAACAACTTGGTTACAAAAAAATATTTATTGTTCCTGGTGGAAGTCTTGTAAAAAAAATTATTGACAAAGAAAAACCAAAAGCGGTTGTGGGGGTTTGTTGTTTTAATGAAGCATTAATGTCAATTGATATGGCAAAAAGCATGGATGTTGTTCCACAAGTAGCTTTATTGTTAAAAGATGGTTGCAGTAATACTCAAATCAATCTGCCACTACTTGAAGAAAAACTATCAATAGGATTAGAAAAAAAATAAATGTTTATTCCTAAATATTATTTTAGTCCTAAAAATTTTTCAATTTCTTTAAAAGAACTAGCAACAAATAATGGATCGTATTTTTTTAATTCTTTTTCAGTGGATATTCCTGTTTTTTTTGCTAAAAAATCAACCCCTGCTCTTTGACACATTAATCCATCTTGGGTTGAATCCCCAATGAACAACACTTCTTTGTTTTTTAGTTTTAGTTTTTTTAATGCAACAAGCACTGGTTCTATATCAGGTTTTTTGTGTTCAACATCATCACTTGTAACAATCAAATTAATGTTTTTTAGTTCTTTTTTTGTTAATACTTCACTAACAAACATTTTTCTTGACCCTGTAATTATAGCAACTTTGTATTTTTTTGATATTTTGTCCAAAAATTCTTTTGAATCACTAAACCACAAATTTTTTGGTAAATGTTTTTTTAATAATCCAACGAACACTCTTCTCCTAAAATTAATAAAATCAAACAAATCAAAATTTTTTTTATTTGTATCCATTAAATAATACGCAATATCTCTTGAGTGAAGCATTGACAAGGTTCTTAGTCTTTGATTAGAAACTTCAAAACCAAAAGCATTAATCGCTGCTTTATCACTTTTCATTATTAGTGAGATAGAATCAATTAGTGTTCCATCCATATCCAAAAATATTGCTTTATACTTCATTTAAATTAAAAAGCACTAATTAGTAATATAAACTTAATCAAAGGAACTTAATTTATGAAAACAACTCTCACAAAAAGAAGGGGTGTGGGGGTGTGTGGGGGCGGGAGAAAAGGAAATTTAGTTGAATAATTGCAAAGCAATTTTACAAAAACCAGCCCTGATAGTGCAGTGGTCAAGCACGGTGCCTTCTCAATTTTTTTAAAAAATGGAACTAGGCACTAACCCGGGTTCGAATCCCGGTCAGGGTATTAGTTTTTATATAAAAAAAACAATGTGTTTCTTATGAAAAGAAAAAATAAAAAAAAGAAAATTAGTGAAACAAAAATTAATAGTACAAAAAAAAGCAAGAAAAATCAAAGTAATGATTTTTTAGAGTATTTAAAAAAAAGACCTTATTTTGTAGGATTTTCTGTAATACTAATTATAATAGTGTTTGCTTTACTCTTAACTCCAAGGCAAGAGTTTGAAGAAACAACACTATCTTTAATTTATGGAAAAGCTCTCCACGAACACCACTTAAACGAAATTGAATATCACTTAACACAAGTTGAAAAAAAACTCAACGGAACATACCAAACAACTCTTGAAGATGATTATTACTATTCGTTCAAAGAAGATATTTTGTGGCTAAAACAAAGAGAGGAAGAACTTTGCAAAAACACAAAAAATCTTTTAATAAAACAACTCGCATTCAATACGGCTTTTGAAGGGGTTTTAATTGTTAATGAAAATGTTGGATATGAATATTTTATTGAGGATTATGAAGGAACAATAAATTCAGCACTTAATGAAAAATATTTTGACCAAAATTTTGAAAACAATTTAGAAGTAATGAATATGTTTATTGGAGAAAAAGAAAAACTAAATATTTTTTTAACTGAATACAATTCAATAATGCGTGATTATTTTGATTACAAAGTTTTTATTATAAAAAACTCTAATAGTTTAGAGAGACAATTTATTGAAGCTAACAAATTATTTATTCTTTCTGATCCATTAGCATTAAGTTAAGTTCTTCCAAACTAATTTCACAAATGTATTTGTCGGCTAAATACAATTGCCCAAATTTTGGCGGGTTTTTCCAAACTCCACAAAATTTTTTGTCATTCACTTTTTTGAAATAAGATTTTACTTTTTTAAAATAAACACTTGATTTTTTTGACAAATTTTTGTGAGTTTTTTGGAAAAGAACACAAAAAGGGTATTGTTCTCTTATTCCTTCCACTGCAATGAATGGAAATAATTTACACGGTTCTGGTCTCACAGAGTATATTTTGCAAAAATTATTTTCATTTAAGAATGTGCAAACTTTTTTTCCAGTGAATTCAACAATATCTCTTTTGAGCACCACTTGTGGCACTACAAAATAACTATCATTAACGATCCCCACTTCTTTTTTTATTTGATCAAAAATTTTTTGTGGAAAAAATGTTGAAGGAAACGTGAGTATTCCTTTTACTGATTTTGGATAAATTTTTATGTGAAGTTCGCAGTGTTTTTCCAAAAAAGTTTTTTCACTAATTTTTAGTTTTTTTGAAATCTTTTTACTCTCATCTGGAAGAACCGTAATAAAGTAACGCTTACAACACTCCCCACAATTAAGACAAATTTCTGATTCTTGTTTATTTGATAATTGTTTATTTGGTGACTTTTTCATTTCAAAATTGTGGTTAAAAACTCTTAAAAACAAATCAAGCGAACAAAAAACAAAAAGGAAGAATAAAAAACAAAAAAGAAATAAGGGGCAAGTTTAAAAATATTATATTCTTTTCTTAAATTATGTTTAACCCTATAAAAAAAATTCACGCACTAAAACATGAATTGAAAGAAGAAAAGGATTGTGTTATTTTAAATGGTCCTTTCAAAAAAATGAAGTACATTAATTGTGCTATTGGAAGCACTATTTTTCCAAAAATTATTGGATCTTATGAATCAATATTAACTGATTGGATTACTGAAATTTCTGACAAAAAATACTCTACTTTTGTTGATGTGGGTTGTGCTGAAGGATACTATGCGGTGGGAGTTGCTAAAAAAAACCCAAAAATTAAAGTAATAGCTTTTGATATTGATAAAGATGCTAGAAAACTTTGTAAAGATTTAGCAAAACTAAACAATTGCAAAAATGTTGTTGTTAAAGAAAAAATAACTCATAATTTTATTAACAAATTACCAAAAAAAACTTTGATTTTGTGCGATATTGAAGGGGGAGAAACTAGTTTGCTTGATCCAAAAAAAGCACCCAATTTGTACAATCTTGATATGATTGTTGAATTACACGATGTTTTTGGAAAAAAAATTCTTTTAACAATGCTTAATCGTTTTTCAACCACTCACAAAATAGAAATAGTTAGTGATGTTGCTCCTAACGAAAAAGATTATGATTTTGGAAAATACAAAAAAGGAAATAATTTGCTTGATGAAAAAAGATATTTAACTTCAATTTGGTTAAGATTAACTAGTAAAAAGAAAAAAACCAAAAAATGAACAAATTGAGAAGGTTTTAAAAAGTAACCAAAAATCAAATAAATACTAACAAACAAATTAGCAAAGCTATTAAGAAAAAACCTGCACGCCTCTATAGCTCAGCGGTAGAGCACCGGTTTTGTAAACCGGGGGTCGGGGGTCCAAATCCCTCTAGAGGCTTAATAATTACCACACTAATTATTACCCAATTTGTTGGACAATATTTTTGGCGAAAATATTAAAAAAATAATTGAAAAATTTTTGAATTAAAAAAAGATTTTTTTGGAAAAAAGATTTCTCTTTTCCCCAAAATTTTTTCTAAAAACTATTTGTTAAATAAAAATAATTTCATTAATTTAAATAATTTCATTAATTTTATTCTTCAAAGTCTTCTGAAGATTCGTTACTTTCTTCTTTTCTTGGACCTCTGTTGAAGCCACCTCTGTGATCTCTTTGTGGTTTGTGTTTTTGGTAACAATCCCTACAATACACAGGTCTTCCTTCTATTGGCTTAAAAGGCACTTTTGTTTCTGCTCCGCAATCACTACAAGTAGCGTCGTGCATCTCCCTTGGGCCAAAATCTCTTCTAAATCCTCTTCTATCATCCATTCTTATCTTACTCCATTTTATGTTAGCACTAATTCCTTTTTTTAAAAATTTCTTTTTATTAAAAAGGGATTAATACTTAAAGAAAATGATTATGAGGGGATTAAAAAGCTACTCTTTGGAGAAAAAAACACTATTTTCTTTTTTCAAAAATAGTCACTTTTTCCAGTGAAAGAAAGATTTTTATAGTTTGGGAAGAGGGTATTACTTATTAGAAAGGTGATACAAAAATGGGTGATAAAGAAGTCCAACAAGGAATTTTTTTAATAGCAATTTCAGTGTTCTTTTTACTATCATCAATCAAAGTGCTTGAATGGGACCTGTTTGATCCTGGGTTTAGTTCAATAGCTGCATTCATTCTAGTAGCAATCGGAGTATACCTTGTTTCAAAAAAATAACTACAAAAAAAATAATTACTCCACAAAAAACAAAAAAAATGTTAGAAAAAAATCATTTAAAATATATACAAAAACAAACCAACATTTAGAACAAAACAATGCTCCAAACAAACTAATATTAAAACAAACTAATATTAAAACAAATCAATTGTCAAAACAAATCAACATTTGGAACAAATCAATTGCCAAAACAAATCAATACTCAAAACAAACCAACATTTAGAACAAACAAATATCCAAAACAAATCAATACTCAAAACAAATCAAAATTTAGGTCAAATCAATATTTAGAACAAGCGTAATTTTGTTTTAACGATACATATAAATACTATCTAATTCAATTTATTTTATGAATTATTTTTCTAATAATAAAGCGCAAGGAACTATTGAATACCTTGTAATTATTTCTGTTATTGTTGTAATTGCTTTGGCACTTGTCACATTTCTTTTAGCTCAAGGGGACACTGCTCAGGAAATAAGTAAAAGCTCTGATAAAGCTAGTAATGTTATTGGTAAGGGCGGAATTAGTGTAACTGGTTCTGTTACAAGTTCTAGTGGAGACACTGTTATTTCTTTGAAAAACAATTCAGGAGAAACACTAACTATTACAAATCTTTCCGCAACCAATGAACAAGGTAAGGAAAGTTCTTTGGATTATAATGAAGATGTATTACCAGGATACGAAATCCCTCTTATTTTAGTTGACACTAACCTTGCTTGTCCTTGCATTGATGGTAAACCAACCACTTGTAAAATAAAAATAACTTTTGTTGGATCAAGCGGACTAGTAAAAACAGAAACACTAACAATAAAATCGGATTCTTGTGTTCAAACAATTAATTACTTTACTCTAAACTACACTGCAGGAACAGGCGGCTCAATAATTGGAAACACTACTCAAAAAATACTACCCGGAAAAAACGGTAGCACAGTAACCGCACAACCAAACGAAGGATATGTTTTTTCTGAATGGAGTGACGGATCAACAAACCCAACAAGAAAAGAAACAAACGTTGACAAAAACAACACAATAACTGCGGAATTTAAATTAAATGTTGAATGCACTCTTGATGAAGATTGTGAGAATGAATCATTAATTTGCAACAACAATATTTGTGTACCAAAAGAAGACGGAACAATAAATTACCCTTGGATAATAACTAATTGCATAGAATTACAAAACATAAACGAATACTTAGACGGGAACTATATTTTAGGAAATGATATTGATTGCACAGACACAATTAATTGGAATGATGGAAAAGGTTTCAGGCCAATTGGTAATTTGTATAAAACTGCTGGTTTCAAAGGTAATTTTGATGGCAAAAATTATAAAATTAAAAATCTTTATATAAACACACAAGGCCCACTAGACGGAAGAATCACAGGATTATTCAGCATAAATGAAATTAGTGGAAAAATAAAGAATATTGAATTGGTTGATGTTAATATAACCGGAACCCAAATTGTTGGAGGGCTAACTGGACAAAATAGCGGATTAATTAACAACATAAATATAACCGGCCGTGTCAAAGCTATTGACAGCACAAGTATTGTTGGCGGAATAACCGGCAAAAATACAGGAATAATACATTCAGTTAGTTCAAATAATATCACCCAAGGAGAAGAAGTTGTTGGCGGAATAGCCGGTTGGAATTCAAATAATGGTGAGATATACCACACTTATTCATTTGGCATCACCAATGGAACTAATAGTGTTGGAGGAATAGTTGGCCACAACACAGATGGCGCAAAAATCTACTCAGTTTTTAACAATGGAACAACAACAGGAATCTCAGGCATTGGAGGAATAGTCGGTTGGAATTCAGCACACACCCACAATGTCTACTTTAATGGTACTGTAATTGGAGAAAACACTGTGGGAGGAATAGCCGGAATAAATTATTCATCAATTTCAAAAAGTTATTCAATAGGTAATGTAAATGGAATAGAAAAAATTGGAGGGATTATTGGAGAAAATGGCGTCGAGTCGGATCCATCAAGCAATACAACTTTTTTAAATTGTTTTTCTAATGCACTAGTAACAGGGGATAATTTTACTGGCGGACTAATTGGAAAAAATAATGTTGAAGTAGTAATATTTAACTCATACTGGGATCAAAACTTAACAGGGCAAAATAATTGTTATTATAAAGAAACTTCACTTTGGGAGACAACTTATTATTACGAAGGTGATTTTGATTGTATCCCTACAAACAACCAAGCTCAAGAATATTATGGAACAAATGGTACAACAAAGATAAATAATGATGGTAATTGGACTTCAATTGATAATAATTACCCATTATTAAAATGGCAAACTGAATGAGTAATTAATAATTAAAAAAATAGTTTATTTTATGCATTTTGTTTTTTCTTCTTGTTCTTTTTCTAGTAGTGAGTTTTCTTGTGTGTTTTCTTTTTCAAATAAATAGTCTTCTGGCCACCAGTAGATTTCTTTTCCGCTTGTGTTTGATATGCATATGCTTTTTTCTTCCACTGCTTTGAATATTTCTGATAGTTGGTTTATTTGAGAATTGTTGATTGAGTCGTTGTAGTGCATTCCTGTTATTCCTTGTAGTGGGACTTTTGTTGGTGTTTCGGTGTTGTTTGTTATTATTATTTTTCCGCCCGGAGTGAAGCTTAGTTCGTAAGGTTCTTTTGTTGGAGTGTATGCTACTGTTCTTGCAAGTATTTTTCCACTGTATTTTGAAGAATCAAAAGAGAGTCCGTATTGTGATCCTAACAACAAGTCCGGGGTTTTGTTTAATGTTTTTTTAATATCTATTCCGAATGGGTCTTTACAATCATTTACTCCTGTGAGTAAAAACAAATTATCTTTTGTTGGTTTTAGTTCGGTTGTTCCTTTTATTGGCAAATAAGTGAATATAGGGTATTGTCCTTCTATTGCGTTCATTGAAATTAATAGTGGGGTCGCGGTTGTTGGAGAGTAAACAAACACAGAGTTTGAGTCCTCGTAATAGTTTTTTGGATAAGAATAATTGTAACCATATTCTAGTATTTTTCCTCTTCTTGAAGGAAGAGAGTTTAGTGTTTTGAAATCATTTATAGTAATGTTTTTTGTTTTAACCAAAGATTTTTGTTGATCTTTACTCAAATAGGATCCGTCTTCTTTTGAGATAGAAAAGTTTTCTCCTAAATAAAGAGAAGAACCGTATCCTGTTCTGTTGTTTGAAACGTTTAATCCAACACTTCCATCAAATGGAGTGTAATATAGTGGACTATAGTTTTCGTTTATTGGTTGGAGTAGGGTTGGGATTACTTTTATTTTTGCTGTTAATACTCCGTCATTAAACAATCGTGGTTTTGTTTCGTCATCAAAATCAATTAGTATTTGTATTCTGTATAAACCAGCATCTGGTAGAATGAATTCTTGTTTTGAATCGTATTCGTTTGTTTCTGAAGTGAAATAAAATTTGTCCTTGCTTTTAAAGTATTTGTAAAACCCATTATTAGGGTTAGTGAAATTTACGCTTGCTTTCATTATTGATCTTGTATACTCTGTTACGAAATCGTGTTGGAAATCTTTTCCAAGACCGTCCCGCATTAAATAAACATTGAAATCAATTAGTGCGAGTCCTTCTTCTTTTTTTGTTGGAATTGGTCCTTCAAAAAACTCGTCATAATTGTCAGGACTCATAATAGAAGGGTTTGAACTCAAATGATAGTATAGTGCTGGTTTTCCTTCGTATTCTCTTGTTGAGAGTGGAATGTAACAAGTGTTTGATTTTGTGAAACTCACATCAATTGGTTTTATTGTTTCAATTATTTTTTCCCCAGGGTTTGTTGGACAACTCGCTCCTGAACTAGATAAGAATTCATCAAATGCGGATAATTTTTTTGACACCATTATTGCTAATTGGGTTGAGTCAAGGTATTTGTTTTTTGTTTTTGATTCAACAATATCGTTCCAGTTCCAAGCGAGTAATACTTTTGGTAGTGCTTCACTACCAGTGCTTCCTACTAGTAATCCGTTTTCGCACACCGCGCTTGTTTTTGTTGAAGAGTTTTTTCTTGGAGCTCCATTAAATTTGAAGTGGTATTTGTAAGTGATTTCTTCTTTTGAAGAATCAGGAATATTGAACGGACCGAAATCTGTTGTTGGAGTCACTACAGGATCGTGTTTGTGTTTGTTTATTGGGATTGAAACTATTCCGTAAGAGTTTTTCTTTAACCCCCCATTAGTGAACACTAAACTTGTTTCTTGTTCTTTGTAAAAATCAAATGTTTTTAGTTCATAAAAACTAAAAAACGCGTTAACGTTTTCTTCCGAAACAATCACTTCTTTTGTATCATGAAGCAAATTAATCACATAATCCATTAAAGTGAATTTTACTTTATTGCCACAATCCTCCGAACTTGATACTTTTTTTGTAGAATACACTCCTCCATCATACGCTCCATTAATAAAACCAACAGCGACCCCTGTTGAAATAAAACCAGTCATTGTTTTTTGGTCAAAATCCTCTGATAAATAAGTAAAATCTTTTGTGTATGTTGTTGCTTCCGAAATTTTTGCTGATTCCCTAGCCAAATAATCCGCACTCTCAATCGCCACATCAATTGAAACCAAAGCATTTTCTGAAGAAACAATTGCTGAATCAATTTTGTCTCTTGCGGAATTGTATTTTTCTTTTGCATCATTTAATTCATCAACATAATTTTGTGACAACCCTCTCCAAGTTTGGTAAGATTGAAGAGAAACACTTATTGCTTGAGAAACTGTTGCGCCAAGCAATCTGTCTTTTTGCAGTTCTGCTAAATGTTCTGTTAAATAAACTTTCATAGCCTCTCCAGCAGCAGCTATTGTTCCACAAGAAGCACAATCTTCACCAGTGCATGCTTTTGCTGCTTCAGCTGAATTTAGTAAATGACCATCTGCGAGAGAATAATGAGCTTCAAGAGTTGATTGTCCTGCAATAATATTTCCGATCATATCATAAGCTTGTGCGGCAAGCATTCCGAATGAATTGTATATTTCCCATTCTTCCGGAATGTCTCCTATTTCGGTTGTTAGTTCATCATCCGCGTCAACAAAACTTTCTCGTGCTAATTTTAGTTTTGCGAGTATTGTTTCATTTTCTGTTTTTGCTTGTTCCAAATATTTTTTAACTTCGAAATAATCTTTAGAAATTGTTGTTAAATCATCAAGAGAAGCGTATTCCAAAATTAATTCAGCTGTATTGAGTGATTCAAGAGATATTTTTTTTGCTTCTTCAAAATGACTAGCTGCTTCTTCTGTTTTTTCCAAAGATTTTTCAGCACTAATTGAATCTTGATTTGATATTGCTTCAATTTGATCATAAATCCCTTTAGCATTATTCACGGTTTCGTAAATACCAATTGTTTGAGTCAACAAATTTCCACACGCTTCTCTATTCGCAAAAGAAATTTGGGCACTTGCTAATTCAGCTTCAGGTTTTGCCAGCACACAAGCTGAAGTTGAAGCGGCGTAGTTTTTTGTTTTTAGTTCCGCGGCAGTGGTTTTCATACATTGTCCTGTCATTGCACTATACAAACTGTAAGAACTCATTCCTAGTGAGGTTACTTGTACAGAAAAATCCGCATCTTTGAATTCTTCATTTTCTTTTGTTGCATCATTTAATTTTTGTGAAGAAATCAATGCATCATCAATCGTGTTAATTGATTCATCAATTAATTTGTTTGTTTCAATAATATCCAAGTATGCTTTTTTTATGTCCGCGTTTTTTGTTCTTGACATGTATTGGATTGATTTCATCATTGAATCTATTTGTCCTAGGTTTTCGTATACTGCTGCTTGGTATTTTCCTGTTCCAGAGTATAGTTTTGGAGAGGCGTGCATTTTTGCCCACCACGCGTTACTACTGTTCCCTATTCCTAGAGTGTATATTTCTGATATCGTGTTTTTTCCTGTGCCTCCTGCAGAGTTTGTTCCAAGAGAGTTGTTGTAAATGTCACAAACGCTTGCTTCTACATCGATTTTTTCTGACAAGGATTTGTTTCTAACTTTCACTAAATCTCTTGCTTCTTTTCCAATCAAAGAAACAACAAATCTATCAGGGTAAACTAGTTCGGTTGTTGGTTTTACTAATATTTCTTTTTCGTCAATAAAGTTTTTTTCAAGACCTGGTATTCTTGCTTTAACACTAATTCCATAAACTCCTGGGATTTCTTCTCTATTAATTATGATTGTTTTTGATTTTGTTGAACCGCTAAGAGTGAAGTGGCTTTGTGATAAATTTATTCCTCCCTCTGTTGTAAAAGAACAAGTTGGGTCACCATCACACACATAAATATCGATTTTGTTAGAATAGCATTTTGAAGCATCAATGTTTATTTGAGCAGTGTCATTTTCGTTTTCAATTACTGGATCAAGTGTGGTTACTTGAATGCATTGTTCTAAATTATCTCCAACCACATCAAACACTATTTTTGCTTCGCTTTCTCCCGAACCGAACAATAAATCAAATGATCCTTTTTGACCACCGTATTCTTTTAGAGGAGAATAAATTATTTTTAAATTATGAGTGCCAATTTTTAGGGGTTTTAGTTTTGTTGGAGAGAAAGGAGAGATCACTGATCCGTCAGTGTATTCATCAAACAATACTTCCACGTTTCCCATTCTTTCTGTTGACCAATTAACCATTGAGTAGAGTGGTTCGTTTGTTTCACAAGACACTTTTAGTTTTGCATTCACTTCCAAAAAACCATTATGGGTTGATTCGTAAACTTCTGTTCTGTTTAATTCAATACACCCTGTTCCTGAAAAATCAGAGTAAAGTAATTGTGCAGGGATTTCATAAACCACTGTTTCTCTATCCCCGTTTTCGTTAGTGTTTTCTATTGTTAATTCTATAGTAAAATCCGAAAATGCTTGGTCAGGGTTTGTTTCAAGAGAATCAAAAAAATCATTATCCAAACCAAAATCATCTTCAGGATTTATTGAAATAGAAATTGAACCATCTTCATTTATTGAATAAGAATCAGAACTCAACACAATTCTTGCCCCATTATTTCTATTCACTACTACAACATTCTTGATGTTTCCACCACTAATTTTTTGGGGGTTCAAAACAATTGTGGTTCTTTGTCTAGGAGAAACGGTTTTTACTAATTTGTTCCCATCACTCAAAAAAATATTAACTAATTCTTGGTTAGAATCAAGAATCACTACTTTTGCCCCAATTTTTTCCCCACTCTCATTTTTTAATGAATAGTTTGCAAAAACATCAGGTCTAAAAGTTGGTAAAACAAAAAACGCTATTAATAATAAAAACAAAACAAACAAAATTATTACAAACACTGAGAAAATCTTTTTGTTCAAAAACAAGGAAAAACCACTACCACCACTTGAACCATTACTTGAACCATTAGATGAACCACTATTTTGAGGGGAATCATAATAATCATAATCCTCACCAAAATCTTCGTTATAATTTTCATCATAATCTTCATTATAATCTTCGACAGAATCTTGGTCGTGATTTATTTTTTTTCCCACAAAAATCCCTTTTTATTATCTTTTTAATAGATTCAAAAAACCAATAATTAAAGGAAATCATACTTTAAATACTTTATATTTTGATAAAAATTTGACAAAATTTTGACAAAATTTTGATTATTTTTTTGTTTATGTTTTGGAAAAAATTAGTGTTCTTTTAAACAATCACACTTTTTTGCACAATTAATTTCTGTTAATTATTTTTGTTTTGTGTTTTGAGTTTTTGTTTTTCAAAAGCACTATTTTTGAATTAATTTTTTCATTCTCAAATTTGTAAGAACTCATTTTTTTTAATAATTGTGTTGCAAAGTTTTTTGTGTATTCAAAAGAGGGAGAGTTTTCGCTTGATAATCTTTTTCTTGAATCCCCAAGCCACATGTATGATTTTATTTCAATAAAATCGCTTTTTGTTTTTTCTAATAATTTAGCGAATTCTTCAATCATTTCTTTTGAATCATTTAATCCTTTAATTATAGTTAATCTAATCACTGTTCTTGTCCCAATTGTTTTAACCATACTCAAAGTTTTTTTGTATTTCACCCACCCGTTTTTTTCTCTATTACAAGTAATTGCTTTGAAGAGTGTTTCGTTTGGAGAAACCATTGAAATGTATAATTGAGTAGGGAGGGATTTTGTTTTTTTTAACTTAGCCAACATTGAAGGGTTTTGTCCATTTGTTACCAAAAACACTGTTTCTGTTGTTGGTTTCTTTTTTAATAATTTTATTAATTCAGGGAGTTTTTTGTATAATGTTGGTTCTCCTGATAGGGATATTGCAAAATGGTGAGCATTGTTCATTGCACTATCCACTCGTTCTTTGTTAGCATAACCATAAAACCCTGTTAAAAGTTTTTTTCTCTCTCTAATCAACCCTTCAATCATTTCGTTAGGATCAATTGGATCAGGAGGAGTTATTCCCATGTATTCTTTTGGTCGCCAACAAAACAAACAAGAATTGTTACACCAAAAAGTGGTTGGAGCAATTTGATGACAAGAAATGGTGTCCGCTCCGTAAAAATCCTGTTTATAACAAACCCCTTTTCCTCTAATAGCGTTTTTGTTCCACTCACAAATCTGAACACTTGCTTCTTTAAAAAAACCATATTTTTTGTGTTTAAAATCACTAATCAACACTTCACTAACAAAACTACTCTGGTTTTTGTTTCTAGTTTTTGCACTAATTTTTACACTCTTAATTTTAGTTATTTTGTTTTTCTTGTTTTTTTTCACACTCATTATTAATCAACCAGAGCACTAATCAATAATTAATTTGCTTTGAAAAGGTTTTTTAATTAAAGCAAAGATAATAATCCTAAGAAAAAAGAGTATTTTATTATAAGGTGATTGAAAAATGGAAGGAAGTATACAATTTATTGCAAATTATGATGATTGGAAAGCTATTAGGAAACAAACAATTACAGAAAAAACTGATCCTTTAACAGTAATGGAGTTTTTGGCTAGTTTGACTAATAGTGTTGATGCAAAAATTGAATCAAATTTGAAAAAAAAAGTTGAACTTAACAAACTTGACAAAGCAATTAATGAACTAGGTTTAACAAAAGGAGATGCGACAAAAGCTCTTGAAGAAATAAATTCAAGAAGCATTTCAAGAGTAATAAACGAAATATCACAACTACCAACCCTACAAAAAAATCAACAAAAAGAACTAGCGGATTTCTTACGAACCTACGCTACAAGAAAATGCCTAAAAGCATGCGGACTCATGGTTGATTACTCACAAATAGAAATACCAGGAATGGGAAGATTGAAAAAAACAAAAATGTAAAAACAAAAAAGTAAAACAAAAAAACAAAAATAATAGTAAGCAAACAAAAATCAAAAACAAAAATAAAAAAATGAGGAGAAAACAAAAAACGGGAACATAAAAAAAAGTAAATAAAAAAACAAACAAAAAAATGGTTGAACAAAAAATAAAAAAATAATGAGAAAACAAAAATAAAAAAAATAATTAAAAAAAAAGATGAGCAAACAAAAAAATAATTAAAATGAAAAAAACAAAACAAACAATTTCGCATTATTTGTTGGACATTATTTGTTAGAAAATATTTTTGAAAAATAAAAAAATTTGGTGGTGTGGTGGAAGAAATATTAATTAACCAATTTTTGCAATCTTTTTCTTCTCTCCCTCTTGATATTTTTTTTAACGCAATAACTTTTTTGGGACACCCTGCTTTTTGGATTTTGATAGGTGCTTGGTTTTTTTGGTGCGGAAAGGAAAAAAAAAGTTTTGCTCTTATTTCTTTAATTCTTTTCACCACAGTAATTACTGGCGCACTCAAAGCATTAATTGCTAGACCTAGACCGGAAGGGGTTGTTACTTTTGAAGAAAAAAACACTTTCTCTATGCCTTCAGGACACGCCACAATAATTTCTTCGGTTTTCTTTTTTGCAAAAACTGAAATAAAAAAACACGAAAAAGCACTGTTCATTATTTCAATAATTTTGGTTGGAATTTCTAGACTTTATTTAGGAGTTCATTTTTTGAGTGATGTTTTGGCCGGAATAATTTTGGGGTATGTTTTGGGAAAAATATTTTGGTTATCTTATGGAGAACTAAAAAAAATTAGCACCACTCTTGCTAAAAACAATGAAGGAAAAATATTCATTTTACTCTTAATCATCACTTTAATCGCTCTCGAACTATTACCTGATTGGTTCAACGCCGGGTTTTTACTAATAGGATACTTTATTGGATACATCACTTACACTATTAAGGGAATTAAAATAAAACCAAAAAACAAAAACCTTTCAGTTCTTGGAGGAACAATAATTTTTGGAACACTAGGAATAAGCGCATACCTTAGCGAAGGAATAATTAGCCAAGCACTATTTTTAACCGCGGGAATATTCACCACCCTAATTTGGCCAATAATCGTAAATAAATTGAAAATCTAAAAAAACCCTAAAATTTTTCAAAAAAAGAAACTTTAAAAATACTCTCACCCCCCTATTGATTATATAAAAACAAAGTAGAGGACAAAGTCCCCCCTTAGTTCACCTGCTCAGCCTTTAAGAAAGGCTGGCGAAAAACGAACTTTGTTAAAAATAAATTAACGGACAAAGTCCCCCCTTAGTTTAGTAGCTAGAACGCTTGGCTGTAGATTCTATAATCCCACAAAAATTGTGGTGCGGCGACCGAGAGATCCCCGGTGCAATTCTGGGAGGGGGGATTTTCAAACAAACCCCAACAACAAAAAAACAACACTTATTCTTAAATTCTTACTTGTAAGAATTATTAAATACTAGTTTTACCACAATATAATTGGTGATAAAAATGGAAGCAATGGTTGAAACAACAAGAATGTCAACAAAAGGCCAATTGTTAATACCAAAACATATAAGAGAGTTTACAAATAGTGGAAAAAATTCTTTATTCACAGTAGTCCCATTAAACAATGATACAATAATACTAAAAAAAATTAATAGCCAAGAAATGATAAAAGAATTTAGAAAACTGCGAAGCGAAGTTAAAAACAAATTATCAGAGGACGAAATAAATGAAATCATCCACAAAGTCAGATAAAATAGTATTGGATACAAACATAATAATTTCTTCAATAATTTGTAAAAAAGGAGATCCAGCAACACTATTTGAAAAACTAATAAACGAAGAAATTGAAAATTATACGAGCAAAGAAATAATCGAAGAATTAATAGAAGTTTTGAATAGAAATGAAATAATTAAAAAAACTAAAAAAGAAACAAGAACATTCATTTTAGAACAATACTTAATACACTCACAAATAATTGTGCCAAAAATCAAACACCGAATTATTGAACACGAATCAGACAACAAATTTATTGATGTTGCAAAAGAAGCAAACGCAAAATATATCATAAGCGGAGACAAACACTTACTCGAAATAAAAGAATTTGAAAAAATAAAAATAATAAGAGCAAAAGAATACCTAAAGAAATTATTATGAATCCAAACCAACCAACAAAAACAAAAAAACAATCGATCTGCAATTCTGAGAGGGGGGATTAATTTTCTTAAACCACCCATTTTTACTCAATTTATCAATTCAAAAATTTATTTAGGCTGATGAGTTCAAAAAATATTATCAGCCTAAAATCACCATAACTTAGAAGACTAAATTTGGAAAGGTTGAGCAAATATTTTTAACAAACACCAAAAACCACCAAAAAATTTCTTTTAAATAATTTACTATTTTTTACCAAAATTAGTTTTTCTCCTAAGTAAATGCAAAGTGTTTTAAATAATTAAAGTAATTAATTGTGATATGAAAAAAATTGTTTTTGCAATAATGGTAATATTACTGGTTTCTTTGTTTGGTTGCACTAGTAATGAAAACAAGGATCAAAATAATTTACCAATTGTTGGTGATGAGAATAAAATAATTCCAATTAATCCTCCTGTTGCTAGCGGGCTTGTTAATTTTAGTGCGCTTGATGATAGTAAGTTAACTATTCAAGCGTTGAATGATTTGATTTTAGCGAATAATAGTTTTGCTGTTGATTATTACAACAAACTTGATTCTAGTGAAAATCAAAGTGGAAAAAATATTTTCTTCTCTCCTTTTAGTATTTCAACCGCTCTCGCTATGACTTATGAAGGGGCAGAAGGAATCACTGCGGAAGAAATGAGGAATGTTTTTTATTTTCCAAAAAATGATGAAGAAAGAAGAGCAGCTTTTGCTAATGTTTACAATAATTTAAACAAAAGTGCTTCGAAAGAAAATTACAAAATAAATATTGCTAATTCTCTTTGGAATGAACAAACATATCCATTCAAAAAAAGTTTTTACGATATTATTGAAAAACACTATTACGGAAAATCAATTCCTGTTGATTTTATAAACGCTCCTGAAGAACAAAGACAAAAAATCAATTTATGGGTAGAGAATCAAACAAACAAAAAAATAATTAATGTATTACCAGAAAACTCTATTCTTGATAATACAAGAATGGTTCTAGTTAATGCGATTTATTTCAAAGGGGATTGGAACAACAAATTTGATGAAAAAAACACTTATGAAGGAGAATTCAATATTAATAACACAACCAAAAAAAATACACAAATGATGTACCAAAAAAAAGAATTCAATTATTACGAAGATGATTCTTTCCAATATGTTGAATTACCATACAAAGGAGAGGATACTTCAATGATAATTATTTTACCACAATCACTTTACCCTGATTGTGAAGAATTTGGTGATTGTTACGGAGAACCACACATCAAATATGATTTTAGTATTCCAAGCGCGAACGAACTTTTAGAACTTAAAACAAAAATGAAACCACGCGAAGTTCAGATTCATTTACCAAAATTCAAGTTCAACACAAATTACCAAATGAAAAAAGATCTTCAAGAAATGGGGATGAATGAAGCATTCAGTAACCAAGCGGATTTTTCAAAAATGGATGAAAAAAACGAGGTAAAAATTGGAGAAATTTACCACCAAGCATTTATTGAAGTGAACGAAAAAGGAACAGAAGCAGCAGCATCAACTGTTGTTGTTATGATAANGAAAACTTCACTAGAACGCAACCCAATAATAAATGCGAACCACCCTTTCGCATTCTATATCCAAGACAATGTAAGTGGAGAAATATTGTTTATGGGAAAAATAGTTGACCCAACTTTAAAATAATTTTAAAACAATTCTAAAAAAATAAAATTACTCCAAAAAAAATCATATAAAAATTAATAAACTAATTCAAAATTAAACTATTTCAAAACCTATAAATTATTTCAAAATCTATAAACTATTCTTTGAAGTGGTCGTGTTAGGTATTTTGCTGGGTATCCTCTATCAACTACGTGCCACAAATATCTTGCTTTTTCACGAGCTTTTATTGGTTTTGGAATAACATTGTTTCCTAAATTTTGTCCGCCCGCCATTTCGAATAATTTAGCCAAAGTAGAGGTTGGTGTGTCCCCACACAACCCCACATACCCTGCTTCTTTCATTAATTGAAGATTGGTTGGATCTTTTAGTGCTTTAACCAACTTAATTACATCTCTTTGTTTAACTGAATTGTTTCTACTCCCAAATTCAAAATGAACATAAAGAATCCTATCCCCTTTTTTAAACAAATTCCCATAAAGTTTTGGGTTTTTTACTATTGTGGGAGTACCAGTAATTCTCTTACCTTTTGAACCAAGTTCAACAACGTGACGAATGTATTTTAACGCTCGTGCTCTATGAACAAATTTCAATTTAGGATTCCCGCCTTTTGATTTAGTGGTTAGTGCTTTTCTTGTTGCTTCAGGATCAATTATTTGTGTTTGCGCTTGTGCTTGCGTATTTTTTCTGGCTTTTTTAGCCGAAAAAACTCTTCTCAATCCACTAGGAGGCATAAATATATTTTATTCTCAACCCTATTTAAAGCTTTACAACAAAAAAATTACAAAAAAAATTGGCACAACTCCAAAAAAACAAAAAAACCTTTTTGTTTGATTTTCAAATGCAAAAACAACAAAGAGTTAGTGATTTTTATACTAAAAGTATATAAACAACTTTACCCTAATTATTGATGCCTTCAAAATAAAGCGAAAAAATAAGGGATTTAGGGTGATTTTTATGAGTTTGATAACACTAACTTTTGGTGGACTTAGTGAAGAAAGTGCTAATTCTATTGGAAGAGGAAAAGTAAAAATAGTTAAAGCAGAGAAATTCGTGGGAATGGATGCTGTTTGTGTAATTGGAAGATTAATTGATGGTGCTGTTGCAAAAAAAATGGCAGTGCACGGAAAAGAAAACGAAACACACGTGTTGAGTGTTGAATCAAAATACGGAGACGGTGCTTGTAACAAAATCGGAGCACAAGTAGTGCTAATGATTCAAGGAATACACAAAGATGATTATCCAAGCGGAACAGAAATTATTCTAACAAAAAACGCACAAGAAACAAAACCAAAAGGAAGAATAATTATTGCATAAAAGCACAAATTATTGCACGAACAATATTGCAAAATTTTGTTGCAAAAATTATTTTTATTAAACAAACAATTTACACAAAAAATAATTGTTAAAAAAACTTCAAAAAAATTCTAAAAGAAAGAAATAAAAACTCGCTTCAAGAAAAATAAATTATGTTGTTGGAATTATTCTTATCATTAACCATTATTTCTTTGGCTTCACTTGTTGGAGTGTTTAGTATTTCTGTAAAAAACATTGACAAATATTTAGAACACCTTGTTTCTCTTTCTGTTGGAGCACTTTTGGGCGGAGCATTTATTCACTTAATTCCTGAACTCGCAAAAGAAGGATTGGTTGGCGAATTATCAATTTTTATTTTGGTTGGAATAATCCTATTTTTTGTTTTAGAAAAATTTATTTTTTGGCACCACTGCCACCACACAGAACACAAACACTTATCTTTTTCATACATGAACCTAGTGGGTGACGGGATACACAATTTTTTGGATGGAGTGTTGCTTGCCGGAGCATTTTTAATCAACACAAATGTTGGGTTCGCAACTGCAGCAGCAATATTTTTGCACGAAATCCCCCAAGAAATAGGGGATTTTGGAGTGTTACTCAAAGGAGGGTTCAGTAAGAAAAAAGCACTGATCGCAAACTTTTTGAGCGCACTAATGGCTTTTGTTGGAGCAATAACAACACTATTGTTTAATGAAATAATAGAAGGAATTGTTCCAATAGTGGTTGCAATAACAGCAGGAGGATTCATTTACATTGCGGCAACTGATCTCATCCCCGAACTACACAAAAACCCAAAAATAAAAAACTCTCTAATCCAACTCACCTTCATACTAATAGGAATAACACTAATGTTCGCAATAACACTACTTGAATAATATTTGCAATTTTTTTTAAAAAAAAGATTTTTACTTTAAATTTCTGTTTACATAATAGATTTTTACTTTAAAAATAAATTTTTTGTTTTAAAAAACAAATTTTTTTTTATTTTTGTTTGTTTTTTAGTTTTTTTTGTTTTTATTTTTGTTCGTGTTTATTCACCTTTTTGTTTTTTCGTATTCTTTCACTTTTGTTTTTAACTTGTCTTGTGTTTTTTTGCTTGGTTTGTTAAAAGAATTATTTAGTGCTGTTCTTAGAGTGGATGAGGCTCCGCCATAATTGTGTCCTGGCCAGAGAATTAAATTTGGATCAAGTGTGGTTAAGTAGTTTAGGGATTTTTCTAACTCTAAATCGTTCCCTCCGTAGTGTGTGGTTCCTACTCCTTTTACGAATAAAGTGTCTCCTGTAAAAATATTGTTTTCAATTATGTAACACTTTGAATCACTCATGTGTCCTGGAACTAGGATTGTTTTTATTTTTATTCCACCCAAAATTGTTTCTTTTTCTTCGAATGATTTTTTTAAATCAAACTCGACTAGTTTTATTCCTTTTTTTTCAAAATAATCCACTAACTCACAATGGTCAGGGTGGGAGTGGGTTACGAGTTGGGCAACAATATTTAATTTGTTGTTTTTTATTGTTTCTTCAATCACTTTTTTTGTTCCTGTTGGATCAATCATTATTGCTGAATTGTTTTCTCCAACCACAATGTAGGTGAAATTATTGTCAAAACCACCAACACTCAATTGAATTACTTTCACTCCACTAACAAGTTTTTTCGCATTTTTTTCCACATTTTTTGTTACATTATTTGTCATAAAAAATCTAGTAAAAAGTAAGATATTTAAATACTGGTGCACTCAATTATTAGTGATGAAACGAATTGCCTTAACCTTAATAACAATCCTATTACTACTGGGAACAGTATTCGCCGCACCAAACACAGTAATAATTAAACCATTCTTCCAACAAATCGCAAATAATTCATTAGACATTAATTTTACAGTTTTTGAAGTTACTGATATTACCAGAATACAAATAGATCGTATCTCTCCAACAACAAAACAAATAGTGACTGATAATAATGTTTATGATGATTCACAAATCATTTGTATTAAAGACACAAATTTTTATTGTAAATATAATTGGAATACTGGGGATTTATTGGACTCAAATAATTACAAAATTAGAATAACCATTACTTCTTCACCAATTGCTCCACCCCAAGTTGAATCAGATTATTTTATGATAGACAATACCTCTCCAACAATTTCTAATAATTTCCCTGATAATAATAAGTGGATTAACCCTGAAATCGTTAAGTTTTCTTTTGTTGTGAGTGATGCTACAAGTGGGGTTGATGAGAACTCAATTATTTTTAGGGTTTTGGGAAATGATTACAATATTGATTCTGGAAAAGTTGATTATAATGCAGTGAGTGGGGTTGTTGATTTTAATTCAACAGGAATTGATTTCAATAATGGAGAAATGTATACACTAACAATTGATGTTAATGATTTTGCTAAAAATAAATCAACAATGGATCTAAATTTTTGGGTTGATAAAAATAATCCAACAATAACCAAGTTTGAGGTTGAAGAAATAACAAATAAACAAAAACCTGATTTCAATATTGTTGCAGAAGATCAAGAAGGATTATCAGGGTTAAACAAAATGTATTTCTCTTGTAACAACACAATGGATATAGCGAATTGGAAAAGTGCTGATTATAGTGATACTTATAATGATTTCAATATTACTGACCCAACTTATGGTTGTAACAGTTCGGATGGAAACAAAACAATTTATTTAAGAGTACAAGATCTTGCAGGAAATTATAGTGCAATAATGGATAAGAACACTAATTATGATACAAGCAAACCAATAGTGAGTATGACAAGATCCGATAATAATTTATGGGCAAACAATCCAGTTGATGTTAATATTACTTGTACTGATGCTTCTCCAACAAAAATAAAATACTGGTTAAATGGAAACTTAACAACAAGTGATAAAAATCACGTCTCTTTTACAATAAACCAAGACAAAAATCACGAATTGATTTATTACTGTGAAGACAAAGTATTGAATAGTGACGGAAATCACTACGCGTACATAGGAATAGATATTAACGGACCTTACCCAATCAATTTTAGTTTGCCAATTGCACAAAACACTACTGATGTTAATCTTTTTTGGAGTGAAACTCTCCCTCTTTCTGATGTTAATTTTATTGTTTGGAAAAAGAAAGACACTGACAGTGATTTTAACAAAATTTTTGGACCAACACCAAACAACAACCATATTGATACAAATACCGCACTTGATCAAAATTATTGTTACAAAATCCAATCAATAAACCAATTTGGTAGAGATACAAACTCAGACACTTATTGTGTTTTTATTGATCTAAATTCACCAATAATAAACAATGTAACCGCATCACCTAGCAACAATAATGTTACAATTAGTGTTAATGCAACTGACAAAATGGTAGTGGAATAAAAGGATACTATTATAGTATGGATAAAAACAATTGGAATTTTAGTGCAAGTAATTCTTACACATTTAGTGGTTTAGCAAACGGAACTCATACTTTTTATGTATTTGCAACAGATTATGCTGACAATAATTCTGAAGACAAAAATGTTCAAGAAACAATAACATCTAGTTCTTCTCCTGGCAGCCCAAGTGGAAGTAGTGGTGGGGGCGGTGGTTGGAGACCTAGTGGAAGAGATGTTAATGGTGGAACAATTTCAATAACTAACAAGGATGTTAACAAAGAAGTTATTTTAGAAAAAGAAAAAGAAGAACCAATCGTGTTACCAAAAGTGGTTGACACTAATTTCACTAGCGAAACAAACCAAAGTAGTGTTGATGCTAATAAAATAATTGTGACAACAATAGAAGAACCTACAACAGGAACAGGATTTTTCGGATTGGATAATTTAATTAGAATAAGTTTTTGGCCACTTTTATTACTAATCGCTTTATTTTTACTTTTACTACTTTTAGCTAAGAGAAGAAAAGATGAGGATGAGAGTTGGGGAAGTGAAAGAATTTTTGTTGAAGATGATACTAAGGATATGGATATGAAAACTTGGAGCGGAAAGTGGAGTCATAAAAAATAATTAACCACAAACACTCGCCCACAAATTTTTTAAAAAAAATTAATCACAAAAATAATCTTTATAAAACTTGCTTATCAAGAATAATTTATTCAATGGTTACAAAGTAACCAAAAATTATTGCCTTGGTCGTCCAGTGGTCTAGGATACACCCCTGTCACGGGTGTGACCCGGGTTCGAATCCCGGCCAAGGCGTTAAAAAAAAAACTAATTCTAAAAAACCACAAAAAAAAATAAAAAAAAGCTCTACCTCGCAACAGCGAGTGTAGTGCCTCTATCGCCTAATGAAATAGGCGTGAGGATCATCAGCCAAGGCGTTAAAAAAAAAACTAATTATAAAAAAATTATAAAAAAAATAAAACCAAAAAAAAATAAAACCAAAAAAAAATCATTATTCATAATTTAGAAATAACTTAAAAGAAATAGTTTGGTTTTTTTATTATTTTAACAAATTGGTGAATTAAGAAATTAGTAGGGAGCATTAGAATTTATGCTCCTAACAAAATTTATGCTTCTATCATTTTTTTCAAATCAATTTTTCTAATTGTTATTTGGAGTTCTCCTGCTGCTTTTCCTTCTAATAGTTCTCCTGTTAGTGGAGTGAATCCTGTTGAAGAGATTAAAACATTTACTTTTATTTCCAAATCTGGTCCTCTTTTGTAGAGTTTTCCACTCATTGCGTTTACTTCAAATTCTTTTGATTTTTGAGTCATTTTTTCTACTGATCCTTTTCTTCCGTGGGAAACCATTTGGAATTCTTTTATTGCTCCAACTGCTCCGATAATGAATCCGTTATTTATTTCGTTTTGTTTAGCGAATCTTCTAAGACCTATATTAATATCTTCCCCATTTTTTAGAGTTAAAATCAAATCAACCATAATCTTTTTTCACCACAACAAATTTTACAATCTTTTTTTTAAAACCAATTTTAAAAAATCACTTTATCTTTTATAGTCCTCTTAGGTTTTCTGATCTTATTCTTCTTGATTCAAGTGATCTTATTTGTTTTTTATAATCATCCATATCTCTTTGGATTTCTTCTATTTCTGATAATAATTGTCTTTCGTATGGTTTATCAATTAGTCCAAGTTTTTTTCTTCTTTCAAGGTTTTTTTGTAAACTATCCCTTAATCTCATTCTTTTTTCGTACTCGTATCTCAAATCAGATATTTCGTCATTTTCTTTTCTGTGTAAATTGTAAGCCATTTTTCCCCACCACCAACCACCACTAATTAAATTAACATTTAATTAGCTTTCTTTCTTAATATTCTTGTTTCTTAGAACTCTTTAAAAATAGGTGTTTTTTTGGAAAAATAATGATTTAGGGAATGTTCTTAAAATCACTACTCTTTAAACAATTATTAGTATGCAAAAACCAATTGGACAAAAAATCAATTCAAGAAAAAATCTTTACTTAAAGGAACCTTACTTTCCTGAAGAGTTTATTAAAAAATACAAAGCATTACTTGGGGACGAGTGGGAAGAGTTTTTTTCAACAATTAAACAAGAAAAAGAAAACACTTTTTGGATAAATACTAACAATACTACAATCGAAGAAGTGAAAAAATCTTTAAAAGAAAAAGGGGTTGAAGTTAAACAACTACCCTACCACAACCAATCATACACCACTACACACCCAAAACCAAGTAATTTAGAAGAATACAAAAACGGAAAAATTTCTTTACAAGAAAAAGCATCAATGTTACCAGCAATTGCACTAAACCCACCCAAAGGAAGCAGTGTGTTTGATACTTGTGCTGCTCCAGGAATGAAAACAATCCAATTAAGCAATATGGTTGGAGAACAAGGAACTGTGCTCGCAACAGAACTAAACAACACAAGACACATATTGTTGGACAATATTGTTGGTAAATTTAATTGCAAAAATGTTAAAACAAAAAGAATTGATTTTAGAAATATTAAAAGGAACAAAAAATTTGATTTTGTTTTACTTGATGCTCCTTGTTCTAGCGAGGGACTTATTAGAAAACAAAGAGAGGCATTAATTGAGTGGAGTCCTGCTCTTGTTAGAAAGAAAGCAGCTAATCAAAAAAACTTGATCGTGAAAGCTTTTGATTATGTTAAAGAAGGTGGAGAAATGATTTACTCTACTTGTTCTTTTGCCCCTGAAGAAAATGAAGAAGTAGTCATGGATTTACTTTCTAAAAGAAAAAATGCCACAGTAGTTCCAATTAAAATTGAAGGACTTAAAATTAGAAAAAATGATTTATGCGAAAATTGTGTGAGACTTTTCCCACAAGACAATGATACTCAACAATTCTTTTTAGCAAAAATTAAAAAAGAAACAAAATGAATCAAAAAAATTATTAAAAATAAAATAAAACATACCAAGTTAAAAACTAAATTAAAAAAAATTTGTTTATTATTTTCTAAGGTATTATCTCACAGCAATTGTATTTTAAGAATTGTAATTCTTTTTTATTCACTTTTTTTGAATCAATTAATTTTTTTACTTTCGGAGCAATTATTTGCATTTCGTTAATTAAGTGTCTTATTGAATCACAAATTTCATTAATTCCTTTTTTTGGCCATACTGGATTTATGTTTGAATACAAACATCTTCCTCCGCATAGTTCCAAATCTTTACATTTGTTGCACGGAGCTTTAACAGTTATTTTGAAAGGAAGGGTTTCTGGTTTTGTTGATTTTATGTCACCCAAATAGTATTCTTTTACTCCGCTCATTATTGGACAAGTGGATATTTTTCCGTTCGGCAAAATAGTAAAATTACCTACCCCTGATCCGCATCTTAAATAATATTTTGTTCCAAAAATTAATGAATTAAGTATTCCAATGAATGGATAAAATCTCAAAGTGTTTCCTTTACTCAATTGATCCAACCAATATGCTGATAGTTTTGAAATATCTTCATTGTATTCTTTAACCCATTTAGCAAAATTTCTTTTCTCATAATCGTGCCACATATTTGCGTCAAGTTGCCAATGAACTGAACTGAACTTAAATGATTCTTTATCTTTTGGTTCCACTAAATCCATCACATCTTGATAAAAATGTGTGGGTTCTTCTACTGCCATTCTCGCAATTATTTCTCCTTTGAAACCATTTTTTTTTATTAAGTGCAAATTTTTTGTGACTTTTTCCCAAGTTCCTTCTCCCCTATTTTTGTTTGTGGTTTCTCTTCCCCCATCAATTGACACTAAAATTGTGTGAAATTTGTTGACGTATTTTTTTGGTAATTTATCAAGGAGGGTTCCGTTTGTTTGTATTAAAAAATTTTTTACTACTTTGTATTTTTTTTGAGAATCCATCACTTTTTTTATAAAATCAATATTTAGTAATGGTTCTCCCCCATAAAAAATAATTGAAACTGGTTTGTCCTCATCTTTTTTTAAAAAAGAATTCAATTCACTCATTGTGTATTGTGGTGTTTCTGGAACTGATTCAAATTTTAATTTACTTTCAGGTTCTGAAAAACTCTTTCCGCAACAATACTCACAACACAAATTACACTCAGGAGTGGTTACAATGTGATAAATCATAAAGATCACTATTTTTCAAAAATATTGAATAACAAAAGAATTATTAATGAATTAAAAACAATAATACTTATGGGTTTACGAAGAGTTATTTCAAACAGATTTGCTAGTGTGTTTAGAAGAGCTAACAAAGTAATTGCTTTAAACCAAAAAAGACGAGCAATAACTAAATTTAAAAAAGCAAAAGAAGCTCAAGAAATTACTCAAATTATTTCTGACAAAAAAGCCAAAAAATATTATCCCCAAAAAAGTGAAAAAAGTAAACAAAATTTTAAAGCAGCGGATAATGCAGCGAAAAAAAATGCTAAACAAATTAAAAAAAGAAAACACGCATTTAGTGATCTTTTAGTAGCGAGAGCAAAAACAAAACGCCAACTAAGTGCTATTGAAAAGAAAGCACACAAATTAACCAGAGGGATTTATAGAGGAGATTTTTGTTCATTTAGAAGTTATTCGGGAAATATTTACGAAGGAGCGTTTAGAAGAATAACCACTGCAAAAGTTAGAACTAATTCAGGAATTAAAGAAGTTTTAGCAATAGAAATTGTTCCAAGTGGAAAAAACAAATCAATAAAACTAGCAGTGGATCTGCTTGAAAAATCAAATAATTAAAATAAATAAACAAAAAATTAAAACAAAAAAAACAAAAACCAAAATAAACTAAAAAAATAAAATAATTAAAAATAATGAACAAAATAAAAAACTTCAAAAAACTAAGAAAAAAGTTATATTTATAAATAACAAATCAAATAGTATAATGAAAAATAATATGGTGAAATTAGAACAATAAAGAAATTAGAACAGTAAAAGAAAAAAATAAAGTGATTTGGTGAAAAAATGTTTAAATCAATCAACAAAAGTATTGCTTTAACTAAAACAACTATAAAAGTAATTTCTAAAGACAAAAAATTGTTTATATTCCCAATCTTGTCAGGGATTTGTTCAATAATTTTTTTCTTCGTAATGATATTTCCTTTCTTTTTAAGCGAAATCGCTAAACAAATTGTTGGGGACACTGCTTCCCAAGTTTTGTTCTACATCGCATTATTTTTACTATATCTTGGAATGGCTTTTATTACAACTTTCTTTAATGTGTGTGTCGTGTATATAGTGAAAAGTAGACTTGATGGCGGGAGTGCAAAAGCAACGGAAGCAATAAGCTCTGCTTTTTCTAGAATACACTTAATTTTTGCTTGGAGTATTATTGCAGCAACTGTGGGAATAATAATGGATATAATTGACCAAATTGCTGAAAACCAAGAAGCGATCGGAAAACTAATCATAAATTGGATAAATTCAGTTATTGGAGCAACATGGGGAATAATAACTATTTTTGTGGTACCCGCAATGGTTTACAATAATTTAGGCCCACTTGGAGCAATAAAAAAATCAGTGCAAGTTTTGAGAAAAACTTGGGGAGAATCAGTAATAAGATATGTTGGAATTGGGGTAGTTCAAATGATATCAATAATACTTGCTTTTTTAGTGGGAATAGTTTTGTTCTTTATTGGAGCAATGTCAGGAAATGCAATAATTTTTTTCTTAACTTTACTAATATCAATAATGCTAGTTGTTGGAGTAATAGTGTTCTTTGGACTTGTAACCAGCGTATTTAACACCGCAATATATCATTACGCTGATAGAGGAGAAGTGCCTGAATCTTTTGATGAACAAACAATTAGAAGTGTTATTCAATAAAACAAAAATAAACACGGAAACGAACAAAACCAAAATAATGAAAAAAAACAACCAAAAATAATAACACAAAAAAACAATTAAAAATAATTGAAATCAAAAAACCAATCAAAAAATAAAATCAAAAAAACAGAAATTTAATTAAAAAAATCTAATTAAAGAAATTTAATTAAATAAACTTAATCAAAACTCTCTTCTAAAATTAATTCCTTTATAGTATTTAGTAACACCAACTTTTTTTCCTTCTTTTATTCTAGAAGCGGCTTTTCTATATTTGAGCACTTTGTTTTTTTTCCAAACAATCGGCATTTTGGAAACAATTCCATTTCCACCAATGCATCCCCCTTCACAAAACAAAATATCGTAAAATATTTTATCAGGGTTTGAACCAAACAATTTTTGTAAATTTTGACACCCGTCAGAAAAAATCATTTCTTCATCTTCCAAAATGTGTTTAGTGTGAAGTGTTTCTGTTAACCCTCCACTTAAAGGATACACTTTTGTGTATTCATTGTAAAATGAATCAAAAATATTTGAACCCACTAATCTTGGTTTTTCTTTAGCAACAATTTGTTTTAATTCACTAAAAGTTATTACCACATCAATAAGAGTTTTTTTGTTTTTTTCGTTAAATTGTTTTGACTCAATTTTTTTTGCAGAGCAAGGGGAAACAAAAACTATTTTGTGTTTAGGATAGTGTTTTTTCAAAACTTTTGCCATCGCAATCATTGGACTATCAAAAGGTAAAAGAAATCTAGAAAAATCAGGATACTTTGCTTTCAACAAATTAACACTTAATGGACAAACAGATGAAATGAATTTTATTTTTGTTTTCTTGTTTTCTTTAATGTATTTGTGATAATTTTTATTCACTATTTTTGCCCCAAAAGTTAATTCAGTGATAAGATCAAATCCAAGCCCTCTCATTAATGGAACAAATTTTTTAAAATCAAAATCAACTACAAAAGAAGGAGCAACCATCAAAATAACTTTACTCTCATTATACCTCAAAGAGTTTCTCAAAAGTCTTAAAGTTTTTAATTGATCTTCTGAATAAGCAAATCCGAAAAAATCAGGATAACCATAAGAATCCAATTCAACCATTAATACCAATAACTAAAAGAGATAAAGAGATATTTAATCATACCCTCTCTTTTAATTAGTTTTTTTATCATTCAAAATTAGTTTGAACACTTTGTCTTTTGGTCTAACCCTATCATTAACTTTTATTCCAACAGATTGTCCTTGACTAGCAGTATCAATTGGTTTTAGATTTATTTGCATTGAATCAATTTTTTGTTCTAAAAAAGTTGTTTCTCCTTCAATAAGCAAATTATCTCCTACTGATACTGAATCAAACAATTTTATTTCAGCAACATTTACTTTTGCATAATATTTTGTAACGACTCCAATATTTTGTCTTTTTTGTTTTTGGAAACTCCCTTGTCCTTTTGCCAAATCTTTTCCACCAGGAGTTGATAAGTAAAAACCTTTAGAGAATTCTCTATTATAAACTTTTTTAAGTTCGTTATTCCAATAATTTATTTTCTCAACAGAATAGGTTTTGTCAAACACTGAATCAATTGCTTCCCTATAACACCTAGTAGTTGTTGCTACGTAATCGCTTGGTTTTGTTCTCCCCTCTATTTTTAGTGAATCAATTCCTGCTTCAATTAATTTATCAATAAACTCTATTGTTTTCATATCTTTAGGAGAAATAATTGTGTTGCCCTCCAAAAACACTTCTTTTTTTTCAAAATCAGGAGCGGAACCATCCAGGAAATATACGCTCGCCGAAGGCACTTCTTTCCCGCTGGTTTTTTCCGAAGGAAAAAAGGATCGCCTACACGGTTGTAAGCATTGACCCCTGTTCGCACTTTTCCCAAAAACCTCGTGACTCAAAAAACACCTACCTGAAATAGCAACACACATTGCTCCGTGAATAAAACACTCAATCTTCACTCCCAATTTATGCGCAATTGGAACTATTTTTTTTATTTGAACCAAATCAAGTTCTCTTGCAAGCACAATTCTTTTTACTCCAAGATCAGCGTATTTTTTTATTGCAATAGAATTAGTTACTGATGCTTGGGTAGATAAGTGTGCTTCAATTTTGTGTTTGTTTGCAAGAGACAACACACCCATATCTGATAATATTATTGCATCAACTTTGGCTTTTTTTGCAGCAACAATTACTTTCTCAACCGCACTCAATTCATTCTCAAAAACAACTGTATTCACTGTTAAGTAACCAAAAACTTTTCTTTTACAAGGATTTTTTCCGTGCAAATACTCCATCACTTTTTTCAAATCACTATTAGAAAAATTTGTCCCAAAATCCCTCATATTAAATCCTTTAACACCAAAATAAACCGCATCCGCTCCATTTTTTACAGCAGCAATCAAACTTGGCCAATCCCCTGCCCCACTAAGAAGTTCAGGTTTGGAAAAACTTGGTTTTGAAAAATTAGATCTTGACAATTTTGATTTGTGGAGTTTAGGTTTATTATTTTTTGTAAGAACTTTTTTAGCAACTTTTTTAACAACCTTTTCTTTAAACTTCATAATTAATCAAATCCAAAAAATCAAAAAATCAAAAAAATTAATTTTTAAAAATTTAAAACTAACACTCACTAATTCATTATCCTTACTAATTTATTATCCCCACTAAGTTATTATCAATTAATAATAACAACCAATCAATTCATTATCAATCCAATATTACTCAAACACCTAACCAATAATACTAACCAATAATACTTGCTAACAATACCAATTAATAATTATAGTGTAATGGTTTTAAATTCGACACAATTATAAACATTTTTTATTGAGTAATTCTAAAATGAGCAAAGTGTATTATTCAATTGCGAAAGCAAATTCGCTAATCCCAAAAATAAAAAAATCAATAGAAAAAATTGAAAAATTAAGGGACGAGATTTTTTTAATTGATAACACAAAAATTCTTTTTGATGAATTATCCCCAAGTAGTCTTTTGCTAGAAATTGAATTAAACAAAAATTTTCACGAAAAAAACCTAGAAATGTTCACCCTAATTGCTGAACTAATAAAAGAAGGGTGCATTATTAGAAACTTGGAAGAAGATATTGAAGTGGATTTTTACTCAAAATTCAGAAACAAAGACATTTTTTTGTGCTGGAAAATGGGGGATGAAACAATCAGGTTTTGGCACGAAACTTACGAAAAACAAAAACAAAGAAAACCCATTGAAGAACTACACGCACACTATTATGAAAAACTAAAAGAACTAAAATAACACCAAAAAACAAAAAAACTAAAACAAAAAAAGAAATTAACACCAAAAAAATGAACCCACCAAAACCACAAAAAAACCAAACTTAACCAGCAGCCTTTTAAATGTTTCTTAATAAATTTTCTTTAATTAATCGGCCTTCTAGCCGTAAGAATGCATTACAATTGGTGAGCAAATTTTTATAAAAAAATGATTATTTTTATAAAAAAAATTGAACTTTTTAAAAAAATGTTTAATTCTTGCCGTGCATTGAAAAAATTTTGGTGATTTTATTGGTTGAAAAAAATGAACAAAAAATTATCCAAAGACACTATTTAGTACCAGAACACGTTTTAATAAAAAAAGAAAAAGTTGACGAATTAATGGCCGAACTTGGAATCAAAAAAGATTCTTTACCAAGAATAGCAAAACTTGATGCTGCAATAAAACACTTAAAACCTGAAAAAGGAGATGTTGTAAAAATTATTAGAGATTCAATAACAGCAGGACAAAGTACATATTATAGAAGAGTTGTTTAGAAAAATTATTTTTAGAAAAAAAAAATTGGTTAAAAAAAAACCAATTTTGTGCTTTTTAGCACTAAAAGAATTGGGTGAAATTGGATGGGTTGGGAATTAATAGAATCTTATTTTAAAAACAAAAACATAGCACAAATGGAAATTGATTCTTATAATCAATTCATTAGTACAAGGTTGAACGAAATTGTTAAAGAAAATAATCTAATTGTTCCAAAAATTGAAGAGGTAAGAATTGAGTTAAGCGATATTGAGGTTGAGAAACCAAAAATAATTGAAGCTGATGGAAGTCCAAGAGATATTTTCACTCCAATGGAAGCACGACTTAGAAACAGAAATTACGCAGGGCCAATCTATTTAACTATGAGACTTTTTAGAAGAGATGTTGAACAGGATGCGAGAAGAACAAATATTGGAGATATGCCTGTAATGACAAAATCAAAACTATGTTGGCTTGAAGGAAAAAACGAACAAGAACTAATTGAAATGGGAGAGGATCCAAAAGATTTTGGAGGATACTTCATAATTAACGGAAGCGAAAAAGCACTAATGACACAAGAAGTACTATCATCCGACAGAGTACTAATTTCGGAAGGAGAAAAAGGAGTTGTTGCCGAAGTAATTTCAACAAGAGGAGCTTTCAAAGGAAGAGTAAGAGTGTTAAGAACACCAGAAGGAATGATTTACGTATCATTCCCAACCAGTCCAAAAAGATTGAGTTTGTTCGGATTGTTCAAAGCACTAGGACTTAAAACAAAAAAAGAAGTTTTTGAAGCATTCAATGATGAAAAAGAAATACAAAATGATCTACTACTAAACTGGGAAGAATGCGATGTTAGTAATGAACAAGAAGCACTTGACAAAATCGGAAAATATGTTGCACCAGGACAAGTAATTGATTATAGATTGAGAAGAGCAAGAGAAGTAATTGACGGATTTTTATTACCACACATTGGACAAGATGAACCAGCAAGATTAGCAAAAGCATACTACTTAGCAATGATGGCAACAAAAGCAATTGAAAGACACTACAAATTAAGAGGAAAAGATGACAAAGATAATTATGTTAACAAAAGACTTGAACTAAGTGGAAAACTAATGGAACACTTATTCAGATACTCGTTCAAGTACTTTGTAAAAGATTTAAGATTCCAAATTGACAGAACTGTTACCAGAAGAAGAAAACTAAACATATCAACTGTTGTTAGACCTGGAGCAGTGAGTGAAAGAATCAGGTTTGCTATGAGTACAGGAAACTGGATAGGGAGAAGCACAGGAGTAGCAAAATTCATGGACAGAGTGAATTATTTAGCACCACTAACTGATTTACGAAAAGTAAAATCACAATTAGCAAAAACAAGAGAATTGTACGAAGCTCGGGATGTTCACGGAACACACTGGGGAAGACTTGACCCAATAGAAACACCTGATGGACCACAATGTGGATTAGTAAAAAACTTGTGTTTCATGGCAGAAGTAACAACTGATGCATCAGAAACACCAGTAGAAGAATTATTACACAAACAAGGAGTAAGATTGAAAAAATTATAAATCGCACTACTAAGCGAAGCGCATGTAGTGCTTCGTCTGGTCCAAGCAAAATTTTATTTTGCGGGACCCGTAAAAGCTAAGTGCTTTTACTTGGTCATGGCGAAACAGGACAGAGTAAGATTGAAAAAATTATAAAAATTATGAACATCACTAAACGAAGTTCGCAAACTTTGATTGTGGTGTCAAAACAAAAAATGGGTGAAAATGGTATGGCAAAAGTAGCAAAGGTTTACATTAATGGAAGATTGATTGGGTTTCACGATGATCCAGAAAGTTTAACAAACAAAGTTGTGGAATCAAGAAGAGAAGGAAAATTACAAAAAGAAATAAACATCGCTTACCAAAAAGACACTAACGAAGTTTACATAAACACTGATGCTGGAAGAGTACAAAGACCACTAATTGTAATAAAAAACGGAAAAAGCACTTACACTCCTGAAATCGCAAAACAAGTAAAAGAAGGAAAATTAACTTTCCAAAAATTATTAGAAATGGGAATAGTAGAGTACCTTGATGCTGAAGAAGAAGAAAACACACTAATCGCACTAAACGAAGAAGAAATAACAAAAAACCACACCCACTTAGAAATAAACGGAAGCGCAATACTCGGAGCTGTTAGTAGTTTAATCCCATACATAGAACACGATATGGCAGGAAAAGCACTACACGGAGCAAAAATGTTCAAACAAGCAATAGGGTTCGGAGCAGCGAACTACAAAATAAGACACGATACAGAAGGATACTTATTATACTACCCAGAAGTACCAATTGTTAAAACAAAAACAATGGATATGTTACAATTAGAAAAAAGACCACAATCACAAAACTTTGTAATGGCAATAATGCCATTTTACGGATTCAACACAATGGATGCAGTAATACTAAACAAAGGAGCAATTGACAGAGGATTAGCAAGAGCGTGTTATCTTAGAAATTACGAAGCATCAGAACAAAGATACCCAGGAGGACAAAGAGACAAATTCGAAATACCAACAGAAGAAAAAGTAGGGTTTGTAGAAGAACAACAATTCAAAAAACTAGGAGAGGACGGAATAGTTAGACTTGAAGAATACATAGAAGAAGGAGAAGCAATTATTGGAAGAACCTCACCACCAAAATTCTTTGAAGACATGACTGATTTTGGAGTGGATGAAGAAAAAAGAAGAGATAGTTCAGTAACTATTAGAAAAGGAAAACCAGGATATGTTGATACAGTAATGATGACTGAAGGAGAAGATGGAAGCAGATTAGTGAAAATAAAAGTAAGAACAACACTAACACCAGCAGTAGGAGACAAAATCGCTTCAAAACACGGACAAAAAGGAGTAGTATCAGCAATCATTCCAGAAGAAGACATGCCATTCACTATTGAAGGAATAAAACCTGACCTAATCCTAAACCCACACTCAATCCCATCAAGAATGACCATGGGACACTTAATGGAAATGTTCGGAGGAAAACTAGGAGCAGCAAAAGGAGAAATAATTGACGGAACCCCATTCAATAGTATGACAAGAGAAGAAATAGAAAAAGAACTAACCAAAGCAGGGTTCAGAGCGGACGGAATGGAAATATTCTACGACGGAATTACAGGAAAAAGAATAGAAGGAAGCATATTTACAGGAGTAATCGCAACACAAAAACTCTACCACGTAGTATCACACAAACTACAAGCAAGAGCAAGAGGACCAGTACAAGTACTAACAAGACAACCAACAGAAGGAAAAGAAAAAGAAGGAGGACTACGATTCGGAGAAATGGAAGGAGAAACACTAGTAGGACACGGAGCAGCAATGTTACTCCACGAAAAAATGATAGAGGACTCAGACAAAACAGTAGAACTCGTATGCGAAAAATGCGGAGTAATCGCAGTAAATGATGAAATAAGAAGAAAAAAATACTGCCCACTATGCAAAACAGCAGCAGTGTATCCAGTAGAAATGTCATACGGATTCAAACTACTATTAGATGAATTAAAAGCGTTAGGAATAATGACAAAATTAAACCTAACAGACAAAGTATAAAATAAAAAAATTTGAAAAAAAAAGAAAAATGTGAAAATAAAAATTTTTGAAAAAATGGAGGAACAATGACTTGAAAAGCTTTATTGAGCGAGTGAAAAACAAGCGAAAATAATGCTCACACGTTAAGGGTGATTGGTTATGATAATGAAAAAAATTGGAAGTGTTGAGTTCAGTATTTTAGGACCTGAAATGATTAGAAAAATGAGTGCGATAGAAATCAAAACACCCGAAACTTATGACAAAGATGGATACCCAATGGAAGGAGGGCTAATGGATGCTCACCTAGGAGTAATCAATCCAGGAATAAGATGCAAAACTTGCGGACAAGGAATGAGAAATTGCCCAGGACACTTCGGACACATTGAACTAGAAAGACCTGTTGTTCACTCAGAGTTTGGAAGAAAACTAGAACTACTAATGAACACTACATGTAAAGATTGCGGAAACATACTATTACCAGAAGAACAAATAAAAAAATTACAAGAAGAAGCAAAAGGAAAAGTGGTTGATAAAACAAAAAAAATAATGATAAAAACAAAAACCGTAAAAAAATGCCCACACTGTTCAGCACCAGCACACAAAACAACACTTGACAAACCAACAAACTTCTTCTACAACAAAGAAAGAATTTACCCAACACAAATAAGAGAATGGGTAGAAAAAATACCAGAAGAACACCTAAGAATACTAGGATATGACACTACAAGAATCAAACCAGAATGGTTCATAATGACCTCACTACAAGTACCACCAATCACTATAAGACCGAGCATAACACTTGATAATGGAATAAAATCAGAAGATGATTTAACACACAAACTAGTTGATATTATTAGAATTAATCAAAGATTAAAAGACAACATAGAAGCAGGAGCACCACAACTAATAATAGAAGATCTATGGGACCTGCTACAATACCACGTAACAACCTACTTTGATAACAACACCGCAGGAGTGCCACCAGCAAAACACAGAAGTGGAAGACCACTAAGAACAATAATACAAAGATTGAAAGGAAAAAAAGGAAGATTCAGATACAACCTAACAGGAAAAAGAGTAAACCACGCAGCAAGAACAATAATCGTGCCAGACCCATACATTGATTTATCAGAACTAGGAATACCAGAAGAAGCAGCAAAAGAACTAACAGTACCAGAGTTCGTAACAGAATGGAATCTAGAAACAGTAAAAAAAATTGTGGAAAAAAGCGACAGACCAGTATACATTATAAGACCAAACGGAACAAGAAGAAAAGTAACAGAAGAAAACAAAGAAGAAATCGTAAAAGAAATTGATATTGGATACAGAATAGAAAGAAACCTAAAAGACGGAGATATTGTTTTATTCAACAGACAACCATCACTACACAGAATGAGTATGATGGCACACACCGCAAGAATTATGCCAGGAAAAGTATTCAGAATGAACCCAATAGTGTGTCCCCCATACAACGCTGACTTTGATGGAGATGAAATGAACTGCCACGTACCACAAACAGAAGAAGGAAAAGCAGAAGCAAAAAAACTAATGCTAGCAAGAGACCAAATCATATCACCAAGATTCGGAGCACCAGTAATCGCACCAAAAGAAGACGGAGTGAGCGGAGCATTCGCACTAACAATGCCACAAACAGAATTCACAAAAGAAACAGCAATGCAACTAATGTACGAAATAGGAGTAACAGAATTACCAAAACCTGACAGAGGAAAAAAATACTCAGGAAAATTAATATTCTCACAAATACTACCAAAAGACCTAAACCTAGAATACGAATCATACACAAGCAAAATATTCAAACAAGCAGGAATGAAACCAGAAGACGGAAAAATAATAGAACAATACATGAACAAAGTAAAAATCGTGAACGGAAACATAGAAAGCGGAGTAATTGATTCCGCATCATTAAGTGAAGGAAAAGGAGTACTAGTTGATACAATAGCAAGAGAATACGACAGCATAGTACTTGAACAATTCTACCACGATCTAAACAGATTAACAGGATACATTTTAACAGAAAAAGGAATGACAGCATCACTAGCAGAATATGATGTGAGCAACAACATCGAAACACTAAAAAACAAAGTAATAAACGAAACCATGAAAAAAGCAGAAGAACTAGTAGAATCATACAAAAAAGGAACAATGGAAATCATACCAGGAAGAACAATACAAGAATCATTCGAACAATACATGATGAGAATTTCAGCAGAAGCAAAAGACAAAGTAGAAAAAGCAATAATGCAAGAAAAACTACAATACGTAACAGGAGAAGAAGCAGTGCTAAACACAATCGCCATGATACTATCAAAATCAAGAGGAAGCACTACAAACCTAATGAACATAGCAGGGTTCTGGGGACAAGCATCAGTAAGAGAAGGAAGACCAAAAAAAGGATTCAAGAAAAGACTAATCACATCAAACGAAAGAGCAGATGAAGGACTACTAGCAGGAGGATTCATAACCAACAACTTCTTGGACGGAATGACAGCAAAACAATACTTCTACCACTCAATGGGAGGAAGACAAGGAGAAGTAGACACAGGAGTATCAACAAAAGTATCAGGATACTTATACAGAAGACTAGCAAACTCACTAAAAGACATAGTATCAGCTCCTGACGGAACAGTAAGAACAGCATCAAACTCACTAATACAATACCAATACGGAGAAGACGGAGTGTTCCCAAAAAACACTAACAAAGGAAAAAGCGTGGATGTATTAGAAGAATACAAAAAAATGAAAGCGAAAAAAAATTAAAAAAACAAAAAAAATAAAAAAAAACAAAATTGTGAAAAAATAAAAAAAAGGTGAAAAAGATGAGTGAAATGGAAGACTACGGAACAGAAATGGAAGAAGAAATAGAAGAAGATGACACTACCGAAATTGAAGAAACAGAAGAAGAAACAAAAGAAGAATCACTCACAGAAGAAACAGAAGAAGAAACAAAAAACAAAAAGAAAAAAGGAAAAGAAACAAAACCCGACAAAAGAGTATACGAAGAAAAAGAAAGAGATTGGGAACAAGTAGCACTACCAAAAAAACTCTTAGAAGAAATAGTAGCAATAGCAGAAGCAGAAAAATTATCAAAACAAGAAACCGATAAGTTAGCGGATATTGTTTTAACAAAATACAACTCAAAAATAGTTGAACCAGGAGAAGCAGTAGGAATAGTTGCAGCACAATCACTAGGAGAACCAGGAACACAACTAACACTAAGAACAAAACACTTTGCAGGAGCAGCAGAAGTATCCGTAGGAAGCGGAATACAAAGAATGGAAGAAATTGTTGACGGAAGAAGCAAAGCAAAATACCCAGCAATGACAATATTCTTAACAAAAGAACTATCAAAAAGCAAAGAAAAAGCAGAAGAATTTGCTAAAAACCTAATTGATGTAAGAGTAGCGGACATCACAAAACTAAACGAAAACTTTGAAGAACTAAAATTCTCAATAGAAATAAACAAAGAAAAAGCAAAAGAACTAAACCTAAAAATTAATGATGTTGCGGATCTACTAAAAAAATTCTTGAAAGGAATAAACGCAAGACAACTAGACAACACAGTACACTTCACTATAAACAAAAAATCAGAACTACTAAGAGTAAGAAAAGACCTAATCAAACTAATGAGCGAAAAAATACACGGAATAAAAGGAATAGAAAAAACAATAATAGTAAAAGAAAAAGACAACCTAGGAAACGAAGAATTTGTTATAAAAACAACAGGAAGTAACCTAAAAGCAGTGCTAAAACTAGAAGAAGTAGACCAAACAAGAGTATTCACAAACGACATACTAGAAACAACAAACGTACTAGGAATAGAAGCAGGAAGAACACTAATAGTAAAAGAACTAAAAAAAGTAATGGACGACAACGGAATCGCAGTAGATGTAAGACACATTATGCTACTAGCAGACCTAATGACATTCAACGGAGACATAAAAGGAGTAGTAAGAACAGGAATCACAAAAGGAAAAGCATCACCATTCGCAAGAGCAGCATTCGAAGAAACAACAAAACACCTACTAGATGCAGCATTCAAAGGAGAAAAAGAAAACCTAACAGGAGTAGTAGAAAACCTAATAGTAGGACAACCAGTAAAAGTAGGAACAGGAATAGTAGAACTACTAATGAAATAAAAAAAAACAAAAAAAAATCTACGACAAAAAAAAACTCCACTAAACAATTAAAAAAAGCGTGGCCAAAAGCCACTGCTTTTCTATTTTTAAAAAAAACAATTACCCAACAATCGGCCAAAACATAACACAAAAAATAACCCCTCACATTAACCTTTATAAACTTTACATTATTGAATTAGTTTAGAACCTTGAGAAGTCCAAAGCGATGCTTGGATGGAGTAGGGTAATTTATTATTACTTATTTTCCAAATCATTCTCAAGAAAAATTAGCAAAAAAAACAAAAAAATTGAACAAAGAAAAATTGGTAAAATTTTAGTTCTGGTGAGCTAAAAAATTATTGAACAAAAATTAAACAAAAATAATTGAGTAAAAATAATTAAAAGAACAAAAAATAGTGATTTTTTATGGATACAAATAAAGAAATTAGAAGAGCGGTGGATACAGGAAAAGTATCTTTTGGATACAAAACTTGTCAAAAAAATTTATTACACGGAGAAGGAGAAATGATTATTGTTAGCAACAATTTACCAAAAAATGATAAAGAAGTTTTACAACATTTAGCAAAAACGGAAGGGAAAAAATTTTTTGAGTACCCCGAAAATGGTTTAACACTAGGAAGTGTGTGCGGAAAACCATTCGTAGTATCAGCAATGATAGTGCTTGACGCGGGAAAAAGTAGCGTACTCGAATTAACAAAGTGAGGTTTGCTAAGCGAACTTTACTAAATGTGAGCGGTTAAATATGAAACTCACTATGAAAGAAATATTGTTAATGAATGCATTAACTAATGTGAGCAAAGTCTCACCAAAGGATTGCATTATTGAAAACAACATAGTTACTTTCCTTGTGAACTCCAACGAAGTTGGAAAAGCAATAGGAAAAAAAGCAACAAATGTTAAAGAACTTGAAACCAAGTTAAAAAAAAGAATAGAAATAATTGGTTATTATGAAAAACCAGAAATGGTGATAGAGAAAACATTTGATGCGACAAGCACCTCCGTGAAAGAAAAAAAAGAAAAAATAATAATCACAATGGATGGAACAAATAAAAGAAAAGTTTTAGGAAATTTTTCAAGGTTTAAGAGAGTGAAAGAATTAATTAAAAGAAATTACGGAGTGGAAATAATTTTAGTATAAAAACACAATGAGTAATAATATGAGTGAGGATTGTGAGCAGGGATTATGTTTAGTGAGTATGAGCAGTAATTAGGTTTAGTGAGTATATTTAGTGATTATGAGCAGGGATATGAGTAATAGTGGTTATGGGTAGTGAGTATGTTTAGTAATTTAGAAATTTGATTTTTAGAGATGTGATTTGAATGGGTTATGGAGAATTTGCAGGAAATAGTTTGATCAAAAAAAGAAAAAAAGCTAAAAAGAAAGACATTAGATATTTGAAAAAAATTAGGGCAAAAAGAGGAGAGTACAAAGATTTACTAGAAGGCGCTCCACAAGGAAGAGGAATTGTTCTAGAAAAAAGAGGAGTGGAAGCAAAACAACCAAACTCAGGAATACGAAAATGCGTAAGAGTACAATTAATCAAAAACGGAAAAGAACTAACCGCACTAGCACCAAGAGATGGAGCAATAAAATTTATTGATGAACACGATGAAGTAACAGTATCAGGAAGTGGAGGAGCACAAGGAGGACCATACGGAGATCTTTGGGGAGTAAAATACCAAGTAACTCACGTTAATGGAGTAGCTCTACAAATGTTAAGAAAAGGAAAGAAAGAAAAATCTAAGAGATAAAAAAAATAGGTGTGTGAATTGATGGATAAAAAAATTGATGACAATAAAAAAATAGAAGACAAAAAAGAAACAAAAATTGTTGCAGAAAAACCAAAAGGAGAAAAAAAAGTTTTCTCACAAAAAAAACACGAACCAAAAGAACAAGTTCCACAAGAACACAAAAGCGAAGCTAAAGAAAAACCTATTTTTGTTAAAAAGAAAAACTTGTTCCCTGAATACAAAATGTTCAACAAGTGGGACACAAGTGAAGTGGTAGTAAAAGATCTAAGTTTAGTTAGATACATTAATCTTGACACAATCATTATTCCACACACTTTTGGAAGAAAAGGACAAGGAAGATTTGCTAAAGCAAACGTAAACATTGTTGAAAGATTAATCAACAAAATAATGAGATCAGGGCAAGGAAAAAGAAAACTAAGTGGAAAATATGTTAGAGGGAGAGGAAGTTGTGGAAAAAAAATGCAAGCAATACAAATAGTAGAAAGAGCATTTGAAATTGTTGAAAAGAAAACAAAAAAGAACCCAATCCAAGTACTAGTTGATGCGGTAGAAAATGCTGCACCAAGAGAAGATATTACAAGAATCAAAAGAGGAGGAGTTGCATACTCACTCGCTGTTGATGTTTCACCAATCAAAAGACTTGATGAAGCACTAAAAAACATTGCACTCGCAGGTTTTGGTAATTCTTTTAACAAAAAAGTAAGCGCTGAAGAAGCACTTGCGGAAGAAATAATTGCTGCTGCTGCAGGAGACATGAAGAGCTCTGCACTAAAAAGAAAAGAAGAAGTAGAAAGAGTAGCAAGGGCAAGTAGATAGATGCCTTAATTCTATCAAGCCAAAGGCAAAAATAGCGCACTCTAAAACAAACAAATGAAATGAGAGTGTAATAAGCCCTACCTCGCGTTAGCGAGTGTAGTGCGCGTGTGAACGGAGCAAGCCGTTCAGCAAGGGCAAGTAGATAAATAATTTATTTGCGATTTAGTTTTCGTGCTTTTTTTTTAAAAGCACAAATTTATTTTTAAGGTGGTTAGATGGGAAGAAGAGAAGAAATGGCAAAAGTAGTTGAAGATTTAATGATTAATAGGGATGATATTAGAAATATTGGAACAGTTGCACACATTGACCACGGAAAAACAACACTATCTGATTCTTTAGTTGCTGCGGCAGGATTAATAAATTATGATTTGGCCGGAGAAGCACAAGTAATGGATTATGAAGATCAAGAACAAGAAAGAGGAATAACCATTAACTCGGCTAACATTTCAATGATGTTTGAATGGAAACAAAAAAAACACATCGTTAATTTAATTGACACTCCAGGACACGTTGATTTTACTGGAGAAGTAATAAGAGCAATGAGAGCGGTTGATGGAGTAATATTACTAGTTGATTCTGTTGAAGGAGTAATGCCACAAACAGAAACAGTTATTAGACAAGCACTAAAAGAATACGTAAAACCTGTTTTGTTCATAAACAAAGTTGATAGAATTATTAAAGAACTAAACGCTAGCGAACAACAAATGCAAGAAAAATTCATAAAAGTAATATCACAAGTAAATAATCTAATTGAAAGAAACGCACCTGAACAATTCAAAAAAGAATGGCAAGTTAGTATCCAAAAAGGAACTGTTGGTTTTGGTTCAGCTAAAAGAAAATGGGGAATTAGTGCAGCGCATATGCAAAAAACAGGAATTAATTTTAAACAAGTATACCAATACTTGAAAGAAGATAAACAAGATGAGTTAGCAAAAATTTCTCCAGTACACGAAGTTGTTTTACAAATGGTTGTAGAACACTTACCTTCACCTGTGGAAGCACAAAAATACAGAATACAAAAAATTTGGGGCGGAGATATGGAGAGTGACATTGCTAAACAAATGGCGGCATGTAACCCTGATGCACCACTATCAATGGTTATCACTGATGTATCGGTTGATCCACACGCAGGAGATGTTGCAACAGGAAGAATTTACTCCGGAGCAATTCACCCAGGAGATATAGTAAAAATTTTGTCAGCTGATAAAGAACTAAAAGTACAAAAAGTTGGACTTTACTTTGGAAACGATCTTGTTCCAATAAACAAATCAGTTGCTGGAAACATTATTTCTCTTGTTGGATTAAAAGATATTTATTCAGGAGAAACAATTTCTACAACAGAAATGAAATCTTTTGAAAACTTTATGAGTAATGCAGAACCAGTTATGACAATATCTATTGAAGCAAAAGACCCAAAAGATTTACCAAAACTAATTGAAGCTTTAAGAAAACTACAAAAAGAAGATCCTAACCTAAAAGCAACAATAAACCAAGAAACAGGAGAACACTTACTTAGTGGAATGGGAGAACTTCACTTAGAAGTAAACATTTACAGAATAATAAACAACCACAAAATACAAGTACAAACATCACAACCAATTGTTGTTTATCACGAAGCAATAACAGGGGATAGTGAAACACTTGAAGCAAAATCACCAAACAGACACAACAAATTCAAAATGAAAGCACGACCAGTGCCTCAAGAAATTTATGACAAAATAATTGAAACAAGATTGGATGGAAAAATCAAACCAAAACACGCAGAAAGTGTTGAAAAACTAAAAGCTGTTGGGTTTGACACTGATACTGCTAGAAAAGTATGGGCAGTAATTAATGGGTGTGTTCTAATAGATAAAACAAGAGGAATACAAGCATTACACGAAATCAGAGAACTTGTAGTACAAGGATTCAGTGATGCTGTAAACGAAGGACCACTAGCTAAAGAAAGATGCCAAGGAGTAATGATAGAACTAGAAGATGCAACACTACACGAAGATGCAATCCACAGAGGACCAGCACAAGTACTACCAGCAATTACAAGAGGAATATACGCTTGCATGCTACAAGCAGGAACACAATTATACGAACCAAAACAAATACTATCAATCACAGTACCGGAAGATATGATGGGAGCAGCATCAAGAGAACTAGGAACAAGAAGAGTACAAATAACAGAAATGAAAACAGAAGGAGACTCAAGTATAGTTATAGGAAAAGCTCCAGTAAAAGAACTAATCGGATTCAGTTCAGCAATGAGAGGAGCAACACAAGGAAAAGCACAATGGACAGCAGAATACTACGGATACGAACTCCTACCAAGAGAACTACAATCAACAACAATAAAAGAAATAAGAAAAAGAAAAGGAATGCCTGACGAAATGAAATCATGGCAATTCTTTTTAGAATAAAACAAAAACGATTTTTAGGAATAGCAAACGCCAAAAGCGTTTGCGAAATTCTTTTTTTCTTTTTACAAAATTTTTTTATAAAAATTGTTTTTCCCAAAAAAATCTATTTATTATTCTTATCTTAATTATTTTTTATTATGATACCGAATAATTTGAAGGATCTTGTTACTTTTGTTCCAAACAAAAATGAGTCAATACACAATTGGTTTTATTACAAAGAAGGTTATTCAAAAGAACTCATAGAGTGGCTTGTTAAAGAATACAAACTCACTGGACCAATTTATGATCCCTTTGCAGGAGTTGGAACAACTCTGCTTGTTGCAAAAAATTTGGGGATTAGTGCGATAGGAACTGATGTGAGTCCGCTAACATCATTCATTTGCAGTGTGAAAACAAGAAATTATGACACTAGTATTTTGAAAGAAGAGCTTGAAAAACTTGCTAAACTAAAACCAACAATGGTTGGAAAATATCCAAACAAAAAAATCAGAGAATTATTCAGAGCAAAAAACTTGGATGATATATACTACTACCATCAAAAAATATTTGAAATCAAAGATGAAAAAACAAAAAACTTTTTTATGCTCGCATTAATTGACACCACTGGAAGAGTAGCGAATGTAATCAAAACCGGTGGAAGTTTAAAAAAAATAAAAAAACACCACATGGATGTAAAAAAACTTTTATTAGGAAAAATAAAAAGAATGATACTTGATATTGAAAGAACAGAAAACAAAAAAAAACAAATCTCGCAAAATATTGGACAACCTTTGGAGTCAATTGAACCAATTATTTACAACGAAGATGCGCGAACTTTTAGATTGGAAGAAAATTCTATTGGGTGTGTTATCACTTCCCCCCCATATTTGAATAAAATTGAGTACACTTCTGTTTACAAAATGGAGCTTGGATTATTTTTTGATGAACAAGAAACTAGACTTCGTTCTTATGTTGGAGATGTTCCTAGTGTAGAGGGTGAAGAATATGCAGGGTTACCAAATATCGCTATTGCATATTTTCAGGATATGAAAAAAGTTTTGGAAAATATTTATTTTTGTTTAAAACCAAAAGGAAAAGCTTTCATTATTGTCGCAGGAGGGTGTTTGCCTGATAGAACAGTGAATTCCGAAACAATAATTGCTGAAGATGCTAAAAAAATAGGATTCACCCTAATTGACATAATTACTGCGAGAGAAATTGCTTGCGTAACAAACCGAACCCAACACATCGGAAAAGTAAAAGAAGCGATAATCATACTAGAAAAATAATTGCCACTACGTGTGATTGAAAACCACACAATGAGTCATTCACGCCGGCTCTGAAGGCCGATCGAGGAGAGTAAAAGAAGCAATAATCCTACTAGAAAAAGGAGGATTGGAAGTCGAAAATAAGGCTTGGAAAGTGCAAGGACAAAAACACGCTATTAAACGTGGATAGAGCGAAACAAATGAACTCTTCAAATTTTAACCAAGGGGAAATAATTTAGCCCCCTTTCCTTTCTCAACCCTTGCACAAGTCAAATTAAAACCAGCATTAGTAATATTCAGACTTTGCTAAATCAATAAAGTGGGGAAATTGATTCACTTGAAGGTCCAATAAACGACAAAACTGTTAGACAAGTAATGGTAGCAAAAGTAACAAAAGATTGTTATTTAAGTTCAAATAGTGACTCAACAATTAGTCCGCCAACATTACCAAACTAAATTAATAATTAATTACCGATCGAAAGATCGGTAATTCTTTCTTTTTAAAAGAATTATAAAAGTTTTACTAGTTCTTCTCTTGTAATATTCAAATCTTGTTTCATTATTTTGTTTAACAATCCAACAGGGATTGGTTTGTTTGAGTGAAAAGGAATTGTTAATTTTCTCCCATCAAGATGCACAAAAGTTTTGTGTGATCCTTTTTGTCGCTCTTCAACAAAACCCAATTTTAAAACGATTTTGCACAACTCTTGAGGATAAATTATAGGAAGTTTCATTAACAATCCTTCTTTAACAAACAGCTACTTTCACCAAACCAACAACGCTGGTAGTAACTTTTATTTTACTTTTTTTCATACTTTCAAGATGCAAACTAATCGCTTCTTTTATTGATTCAAGCAATTCTTCAACAGAATCAGCATAAGAATAACAACCAGGCAAAGCAGGAACAGAAGCATAAAATTGCCCGGATTTAGAATCTTTTTCTAAAACAACATCAAAATCCAACATATTAAAAACACCTAAAATAATAACCTAAAGTAATACATACAAGAACTTAATAAAAAACTATCTAAATTCAACAAAACCCAAATCCCACAAAATCAATCCTATAAAATCATTTTTTATTAAATTATTTTTTTAAAAAAATATAACTTAAATTCAAACAAAATTAAACTCAAACAAAACTTAAGCAATAAAATAATTTAATATTGCTAAGTGGTGAGTGAAATTCGTATTTTTTCAACATTCTTTGCGAAGCCTTTAAAAGCTTTCTTTAAGAGTAATTACTTAAATGCGTTGTCTGGTGAACGGCTTAAAATCGCGGAAGTAACGCTATTTAGTGCGATATAAGAGCATGGAGGAATTGAAAATGGCTGGAAAAGAATTAATCAACGTTGTTTTCATTGGGCACGTTGATCACGGTAAATCAACTACGGTTGGTAGATTACTTTACGACGGAGGAGCTTTATCTGAACAAGAATACAGAAAGCTTGAAGAAGAAGCTAAACAAAAAGGAAAGGGAACTTTCGTTTTTGCGTACGTAATGGATAATTTGAAAGAAGAAAGAGAAAGAGGAGTAACTATTGATGTATCATACAAAAAACTTGAAGCAAAAAATCACATGTTCACAATTATTGATGCACCAGGACACAGAGATTTCGTAAAAAACATGATAACAGGAACTTCACAAGCTGATGTTGCGGTTTTAGTTATTGCAACAAAAGAAGGAGTGCAACCACAAACAAAAGAACACGCATTCTTAGCTCAAGTAATGGGTATAAGACAAATTGTTGTTGCTACAAACAAAATGGATGAAGTGAATTATGATCAAAAGAAATTCGAAGAAGTAAAAGCAGAAGCAACTAAATTATTACAAGGAGTTGGATTCAAACCCGACAATATCAAAGTTGTGCCAATCTCATCATGGAGAGGAGATAATGTTGTTAACAAGACATCAAACATGCCTTGGTACACAGGAAAAACTCTGTTAGAAACTCTTGATGAAATGCAAGCACCACCATCACCACTTGATAAACCTCTAAGATTACCAATCCAAGATGTTTATAGCATTAAAGGTGTTGGAGCAATCCCTGTTGGAAGAGTAGAAACAGGAATAATGAAAACAGGAGACAAAGTTATTGTAATGCCTTCAGGAAAACAAGGAGAAGTAAAAACAATGGAAGAACACCACACCACATTAACAGAAGCAAAACCAGGAAACAACATTGGTTTTTCTGTAAGAGGACTTGGTGCGGATGATATGGGAAGAGGAGATGTTATTGGACCAGTAACAAATCCACCAACTGTTGCAAAATCATTCGAAGCACAAATTGTTGTTTTGAATCACCCAACAGCAATCCCAATAGGATACACTCCAGTATTCCACTTGCACACAGTACAAATGTCAATGACATTAACAGAAATCAAGAAAAAACTTGATCCAAAAACAGGCGCAGTTCTGGAAGAAAATCCAAAATTCCTAAAAACAGGAGATGCAGCAATCGTAAAAATAACTCCTACAAAACCTGTATGTATCGAATCATTCAAAGAATTTCCACAACTAGGAAGATTCGCTATTAGAGATATGGGACAAACAGTAGCTGCAGGAATTGTACTAAGCGTAGAAAAAAGAGAATAAATGAACGAAAAATAAAAATCAATTGTGGGAACATTTTTTTGTTCCCACATTATTTTTAAATGTATTTGATAGTAAAATTGGTAACAAATAATGGTGAGCCAGAAAATGCAAACAGCAAGAATAAAATTAACAGGAACTAATTACAAACAACTAGAAGAAATTTGTGACAGAATTCTTGATGTTGCACAAAAAACAGGAGCAAAACACTCAGGAAAAATACCACTACCAACAAAAAAACTAGTTGTACCAACAAGAAAAGGAATGTGTGGTGGAGGAACAGAAACATACGAACACTGGCAAATGAGAGTGCACAAAAGAATGCTGGATATACAAGCTGATGAACGAACACTAAAAAGAGTAATGAGAGTAGAAATACCGGAAGAAGTACACTTAGAAATTGAACTAAAATAAAACTAACAAAAAACAACCCACCTAAACTAAATTATAATCCAAAAATCAAATTATTATTTAGAATTATTAAAACAACCCCCCACTAAAAAATAACTTTTTTTAATCCAAACAAAAAAATAAATTAATCACGAATAAAAAAAAACAAACACCGCAAAATAGCAAAAATAATACAATTATGAAAAAAATAAACAAAATAATATTAATTAAAAGCGCTATTAGTTATTAAGAAATTAACAAAAAAAATATAGTGGTTGTTATGGAACAAGAAAAAATAAAAATTTATGCAAAAGACATTGACACTCCTACTCTTGAACAATTTCTAAATTGCATTAAAGAAAATTATGTAATTGATGCAGCGCTAATGCCTGATGCACATTATGGTTATGTTGCGCCAATTGGAAGCGTTATTGTTACAAAAAAATACATTGTTCCTTCTTGGGTTGGATATGATATAGGGTGTGGAGTTACTGCAATCAAAATTGAAGGAAAAAACATTTTAGAAAAAATCAAAAAAAACAAAAACGAAATATACAAAACCATAAACCAAACAATCCCGATGGGGCTTGGAAAATTAAACGCGGAACACAAAATTAGTAAAAAAAATAAAGAAGAGTTCAAAAAAATATTAAAAAAATTGGAAAAAAACAAAATTGATCCAGAATTATTTAAGTGGATAAAAAGAAAAGCACTAAGCAATATAGGATCACTCGGGCACGGAAATCACTTTATTGAACTAAGCGAAGAAAATGAAACAAACACTAATTCCAAAAAAAACAAACACACAAAAACAAAACCCAACAACAATATCGCGTGGTTAATTATCCACTCAGGATCAAGAAATGTAGGACACCGAATTGCTGGACACTACATGAAAAAAGCACAAGAAATAGCGCAAAAAAACCAACTTAACAAAAATGAAATAACTAAACAAAACGAAACCAACAAAAAAAATGAAACCAATAACCAAAATGAATTTAATGAAATAAAAATAAATGAAAAAGAAAGCATAGAAAAAACATACCCTCTTGATTCTACCACAAAAATTGGAAAAGAGTATTTAGCAGTGCTTGATTTTTGTTTAGAACTAGCTCTAATTAATAGGATTGAAATAGGAAAAAAAGTTGTTGAAAATATTGAAAATATTTTAGGAGAAAAAACAAAAAACACTATATGGGCAAACAAAAACCACAATCACGCACAAAAAATTGAAAAAACTGAAAAATTTATTCACAGAAAAGGAGCAACCCCAAGCAAAAAAGGAGAGCGAGGAATTATTCCCGGAAATATGAGAGATGGTTGTTTTTTAGTAATTGGAAAAGGGAACAAAAAGTTCTTAGAATCAAGCAGTCACGGAGCAGGAAGAAGTATGAGCAAGAGTCAAGCAAAAAAAGAAATCACTCTTGACCAATTCAAAGAAACAATGAAAGGAATCACTGCAACAATTGAAAGTGGAACAATTGATGAAAGTCCTTTTGCTTACAAAAACATTAACTCTATTATGGAAGCACAAAAAGAAAGCGTAAAAATATACAAACACTTAAAACCAATAATTAATTGGAAAGGAACAGGGAAATAATTTCAAAACCCAAAAAAAACACAAATTTTCCAAATGGATATCTTTAAATATACCACTTTCCTCTTTTAATCTAATAACACGCAAAGGAGGTTATTTACAATGGTTGATTACGTAGAAGCAATCAAGAAGCCATTTTCTGATCTTAAAACACTAGCTATTGGAACTATACTATCAGCAATTCCACTAGTTAATTTGTTAGCATCAGGATTTGCTTTGAAAGTTGCTGAAGATACAATCAAAGGAAAAAAAGCATTGAGAAGCTTTGCTGTAGATGATATTGTTGAATACATTATCAAAGTAATTATGGCATTCGTTATCTCACTAGTGTACATGATAATCCCAACAATAATATTAGGGATAGGAATCGGAGCAGGAGTTACTGCCCTAATCGGCGGAATGACTGATCCAAACGCTGCAGGAGAAGCAATCGCGGCTACTTTGGCTTTAGGAGGACCATTCATACTAATCGGGGTACTTCTAATGATAATAGCATCATTTTTGCTGCCAATGGCTATGATGAAATGGCTAAAAGCAGGAAAAATCGGAGCAGCTTTCAAAGTAGGAGAAGTTGTTAAAAGTGCTTTAACATTAAAGTACATAATAACTCTTGTAGTAATAGTAATCTACGCAGCAATTGTTGGAACAATCGCAGGAATACTTTCAACTTTGTTAGCAATAACAGTAATCCTACCAATACTAATAATGGGATTAGTGTCATTCATAATGAGTGTAACTACTATGACAATGTATGCGGAAGCATCAAAATAAAGATTCAATTGTTAAGTGTGGTCAACAAAAGCTACACTTAACATTCTCTTTTTTTAAAAAATTAGGATTTTAAAAACACACAAAAATATTTTATATATAGATATTTTATATATTTTATTCAAAAAAATAATTAAAAAAATAAAAAAACAATTTCAAAAAAAGCAAACATTTGCAAAAAAAAACAAAATCTAAACTAAAACAAAAATCAACACCAATCAAATTAACTTCTTCCCGTGAATAAACGAAAGCTTTATATAGTTCCCCCTACGCTAAATACATAAGGTGAGTTTATGCCACAATGTAACGTTATGAAGTTAATTTATACGAGTGTTTTTTTAGTGCTAGCATTTAGTTTGGTTAGTGCTTGTAGTGTTGATTTTAGAGACACTATTTTGGAGCTAAGAAGTGATAGTAGTGGTTATGGAACAAACATTACTGCGGAAGATTATGATAATGTTACTATTAGATTGAAGTTTGAAATCGAAGATGTTTATGGATCAAATTGTGCCCAATACATTAAAGCAAACGCAAAAATTTATAGACAGGACGAGGATGGGTATTGGAGTGAATTCAAAACAATTAGCACAAAAAGTGAAAAATTAGAAGAAAATTACTACACTTTTACTTGGAAAGATATATTTAGAGTGGATGATAGATACACAAAGTACAGGGTTAATGCAGAGATTTTTGACAACAAAGATCAAGAATATGAAAATCTAAGAGCTTATGTGGAACTAAAAAACAACAACTCATCAAACAGTGATTATGATTACAAACCAACCACTTATTGTGAGGATCTTTCAATAATTGCAAATGATATAGAAATTAATGAAAATAGTGAACAAAACACAATTTTTTATCTAAAAAATGATTCTACAAAAAGATTTGAAATAACTGAAATAAAAATAACAAGCAACGGATTAACACTAAACAATTACTACAACGAAAAATACGCTTCTGCTAACGGAATAGCCAACATTATAGTGAAAGCAAAAGCGGATAATGTGTTCTCAAACCAAACTTACGAAAACAACATAAGCGTAAGAGGAACATTTAGTGATGGAAAAACTTGTTCATTTTCTAACATTCAAAGAAAAACATTCAATGTAAATATTAGAAACAATGATTCTATTAGTGCAACATTCAACAACACCCCAAATTGTAATAACTTTTCTATAATCGCACAAGACTATGTGCAAATAGAGAACTTTGGAAAAATACCAATCAGCATTACAAACGGAACTAACCAAAGAGCTGATGTTTATATAGAAGGAACAATTGAAAGCACCCCTTCACTAATATCACTACCAGCAAACAGTGCAATAACAAGAGATATTGACATAAAAACATATTTAGGAAGCGGAGAAATAACACTAAGACCAATAGTGAGTGGATGTAATTTTTCTTCAAAAACAATCAAAATAACAAACACTGCAAGAGGAAGCATTACCCAATTAAGTATGAACACAAAATTTGAAGAAAATGAAACACAAGGAAACATAATTATCCAAGTAACAAACCCAACCACAAGAATATTCAACGGAATAGTGAAAATTAGTGCTCCGAATGGATGGAGTGCCAACACAAAAGAAGTAACAATCACTCCTGGAACAAATAATATTGTAATACCATTAACAAAAACAACTAACGCAATAAATGGGGCAGGAAAGGTTTCATTAATTGTGGAAGATGAAGAAATAAACAACGAATTTAGTGTAACAGGAGGAAACACTACAAGATCACTTGCAGGATTATTCACACTAGGAATTTTTGGAATAAACAATTTAGCCAACCTACTAATCCTAATCATAGTAGTAATACTAATAATTGGAATGATAGGAAGAATAACAAGTGATGAAAAAAACGAAAAAACACAAGCGTGGGAAGAAAAAAATAACTAAAAAAAGAATTACAAAAACAAAAAAAATAAATAAAAATCAAAAAAATAAATTAAAAAAAACAAAAAAAACCCGCAAAAAATAACACCCCTAAAAAATAACCTCCAAATAAAGTGAAATCACCTCAATGAAAATTTAGATAGAAAAGAGTGAGAAATCACTCTTTTCTAAACTACCCCCCTCTTCTTTTTCTAAACGACTCTAAAAAAAATAAATTTGAAAAACAATGGAAAAGTATAAATACACTCCAAAGAAATATATGTTATGGAAATTGGAAAAAAACAATTAACAATAATTGGAATAATAATAATCCTAATAATAGTTCTATTCTTGTTATTTAACAATACTCAAACAACCACTCAATCTTTTTCTTTTTCTGAGTTCAAAATGGATAAATCCATTTCTATTAACGGAGATACTCGAATCGAAACTTACACATTTGATACACAAAACCCAATAATCGCATACTTAATAATCCCAAAAACAATCGCTGAAAATATCTCCCAACTAACAATAAACGGAGATTACTCAACAACCATAATAGAAAGCGACCCAATACTATTACTAAAACAAAACGAATACACACCAGGAACAAAAAAACTAACAATAGAAACAAAAACAGGAAACAAAGAACACACCACCATCCTACTCCCAATAAACCTAACTGACTATGAAACATTCACCGAAGAAGAAAAACAACAACTAACAGAAACAATAAAACAATTCAACCACATAGAAGAAAAATACTACACAACCGAAGAAGTAAAACAAATAATAGAAGAATTCGCAAAAGGAACACAAACAAACATAGAACTACAAGAAAAAAAAGAAGGGCAAATTTTTTTATCAGAAACGAGCAAACCAAAAAACAATATTATAAAATCAATAAACACCATTCTTGAAAACACTAATACTGACCCGAACCAAAATTTTGCAAAAAAAGAAAGCATATTTGAAACACTAATGTTTATTTTGGATCAAAAAGTAAAAGAAGAACCAACAAAACTAGAAGAATTTGAAAATAAAATTCTAATTGAACTTGAACCAAAAAACAACAAATCAATCCCAAAAGAAATTAATCTATATTTATCTGAAAAAAAATTATCGGATACAATCAACATACAATTAAATAACACCAACCAACACATAACCCCAATTATAGAAACAAGTAACGAAATTTCTAAATACATCAAAGCAAAAGTAAATAATTCAGATAAAAATGAGAAAGAACTCATTATTTCAATAGATCTGAACGAAAACACATTTAACGATTTAAATCAAATAAAATTACGCCAAATTAAATTTACTTTAAATTACCATTTTGAAAAAAAAACGGATCACAACATAAACATAATTTTTGGAAAATGTGAAGAAAACATTGGCTTAAAATTAAGAACAATCGGACAAGAAATAAACCCAGACAAAATACTTGCAAAATGTGATAATAACACATTTACAAACGATTCAAATACCCTTGATAAAAACAATTCAAAAACAAACACATTTACAAACGATTCAAATAAACTAGATAAAAATAATTCAAAAATAAACCAAAACGATAAAAACACTCAAAAAGATTCTAATATTTTTGATGAAAAATTAATAGAAACCTTACTAGAAGAATTTTTCCAACACAATTCAATACTAGCCAATCTACCAATTTATACAATCACCAAAGACCAAAATATTTCATTAAAAAACTGTGAAAATGGTTGTTATATTCAAACAAATTCTAATTTAATAAAAGAACTATTTGATCAAAACATCATAAAAGACAAAAACACTATAAAAATCCCATTTGACCAAATAAAAAGCATCACCATTCAACTTGTTGATTCCAACAGCGAAGAATCAGAACCAACTGATATGAATTTATTTTATCAATGCAATAGTCCTTGCACTTGGGTAGCAACAAATAGTATTGAAATTAAAAGATTTGATACAATCTCAATTGCACACATACAACAAAGCACTTTAGCAAATATAAAAATTCAAGGAGAAAATAACAAAGAATTTGTAAATAATTTTGAATTCATTTACTACAATAGTGAAACAAATTTCCAAATACCAAATAATGATGCGATGAAATATGTTGAAGAGTTAAAAAAACAAAAAAAAATTATTTCAGTAATTCAACCTTTTGAAACAAAACAAAAAATAAAAATATTTATTCCCCAAGAACTAAAAAAAATAGAAGAAATGATGAAAACAAGAACCGCACCATTTTTATTAAAAGATGGAACAACAAATCCGAACAAATCCGGGTGGTGTTCAGCATACGCTACTAGGTTTGCAAATAAATACTTTGGATTAAACTACAAAAAAGCAGATGCGTGGGATTTAGTAAAATTAAAGGATCACCAATTGGTTTATAGAGAAACGAAAAAAGGCGGAATAACAAAAGAACAATTTGGAACACTCGTAGAAAACGACAAAATAATTGAACCTGGAAACATAATAGGAGTTTATTATGCAGATAGCAAATATGATGAACCCGGAAGATTATACACCCATGTGATAGTATATTTAGGAAAAATGAATAAAGAGTACTTGTTCGCGGAAAACTTTACCGGACCAAAAATATCAAGTCTTGATGAAATTTTAAAAAGGCACACAATTATTGATGTTATTAAACCAAAAAAGTGAAATAAAATTAATGAACTCTGACCCTAAAAGTTACTAAACAATCAAAAAAAACAAAATAAATAAAAAAATCACCCCCCACAAAAAACGTTCTTAAACCAATTTAAATTCAAAAAATATCCTAAAATAAATCAAATTTAAAAAAATAAAAGGAACTAATTTTTTGGACAAGCAATTTGAGTGCATTTATAAACCTTTCTTTAGCAAAATTAATTATTGATTGATGTTAATCAATGGTAAAGTACACTACTAAACAAGAGTTTCTGGTGAGGCTTATTTGTTTAGCAAATACGAAATTATTTTCCTATTTGTGCTTTTTAGCGTAGTGATTTTTTAAAAAAAAATAAAAAAATATTTTTTTGTAATTAAAATTTGGGTTGAAAAAGTATGTCACAATATAATGCTCCAAGAAGAGGATCAATGGCTTATTATCCTAGAGTTAGAGCAAAAAAAGAAACTCCAACAATTAAAGGAAAAGGAACAGAAAATAAACCACTTAGTTTTTTAGCTTACAAAGTTGGAATGGTTCAAGTTAAAGGAAAAAATACTCACAAAAATAGTCCAACTTTTGGAATGGACACAATTGTTCCAGCAACAGTAATAGCTACTCCTACACTAAAAGTTTTTGGAGTGAGAGCATACACTAAAAGAGAAATTGGAATAGAAGTGTTGAGTGATGTTTTAGCAACCAATGTTGATAAATTTTTGTTAAGAAAAATAAACAATTTCAAAAAACCATCACAAAAAAAACAAACAAAAGAAAACAAAACCGAAAACAAAAATGAAAAAAAAGAAGAGAAAAATGATTTTTACACATTAGAGGATTTTGAAAAAGAAATGAATGACATCACAGGATTTACTTTACTGGTTCATACCACACCGAACGAAATTGGATTAAAGAAAACACCTGATGTTACAGAAATCACTATTGGTGGAACAAAAGAAGAACAATTAAATTATGCTAAAGAAAAATTAGGAAAAGAAATAAAATTTGAAGAAGTATTCAACGAACAAGATTTTTTGGATGTAAAAGCAGTTACAAAAGGAAAAGGATTTAGTGGAGTGGTGAAAAGATTCAATGTTAGAAGTCTTAGACCAAAAAACAAAAAAAGAAGAGTGGTTGGATCTGTTGGACCATGGCACCCACACACAATAATGTTTACTGTGGCAAGACCGGGACAAATGGGATATCACAATAGAACAGAGTCAGGAAAAAAATTAATAAAAATTTCAACAAACCCTGAAGAAGTAAATCCATCAAATGGATTTTCAGGATACGGAATTGTTAAAGGACAATACGCTCTAGTGTATGGATCAATTCCAGGGCCAGCAAAAAGATGTATTGCTTTGAGAAAAACAATAAGACCTGCAAAACAAAAAGGAGTGCAACTTGAAGCAGTGGAGAAAATAATAAAAAAATAAAATGAAAAAATAATTAAAATAAAATGAGTGAATGATTATGAAAGCAACAATAATTAGCATAAATGGTTCTAATAAAGGAACTATTGAATTACCAAAAGTTTTTGAAACAGAGTACAACCCAACTCTAATTAGAAGAGCTGGACTTGCGTTACAAACAACAAAAAAACAACCAACAGGAAGTGATCCTCGAGCAGGAAAAAAGAACACAGCGGTTTATGTAGGGTACAGAGGGGTACCAACACCAAGAAGAATAATTAACACTGAACACGCGAGATTACCAAGATTAACTAATAGAAGATACTTACTTTACGGAAGAGTAGCATTTGTTCCACAAGCAGTGGGAGGAAGAGCAGCACACCCACTAAAATCATGGGAAAATATTGTAGAACAAATAAACAAAAAAGAAAGAAAATTAGCACTAGCAAGCGCAATCGCTGCAACAGCAAACAAAAAACTTGTAGAAAAAAGATTTATTGTAGAAAAAGAACTACCAATTGTTGTAGAAGATGCTATTGAAGATATTTCAAAAACAAAAGAAGCAATTGAAGCACTAAAAAAAATTGGGGTAGGAAAAGATCTTGAAAATGCAAAAAACAAAGTTAGGAGAAGAGCAGGAAAAGGAAAATCGAGAGGAAGAACAAAAAAAGAGAAAAAAAGCGTATTAATTGTTACTGGAAAAAACTCGCCAATATTAAAAGCGGTGAGAAACATACCAGGAGTGGATTCTGTTACAACAGCATCACTAAATGTTGATCTTGTTGCACCAGGAGCAGAAGCAGGAAGACTTGTAGTATGGACCGAATCTGCAATAAAAGAACTAGGAAAAGAAAAAACAACAGAGAAAACAGAAAAACCAAAAACAAAAGAAACAAAACCAAAACAAACAAAAAAAGTTGTTAAAAAAGAAAAAACAAAAAAAGAAACAAAAACAAGTAAAAAATGAGGAAATTTAATAAAAAAAATGAATAGTGATATTTATGGTAAAATTAACAAAAACTGATAAAATACAACAAAAAGCAGAAACTGCTAAAAAAACAGAAACAGAAAAAACAAAAGAAACAAAACCAACAAAAAAAGAAATAATAGAAACAACCGCAACAATAAAAGATCTTGAAATAGTGCTTTACCCACTAGTAACAGAAAAAGCTGTTAATATGATTGATAGTGAAAACAAAATAACATTTATTGTGAATAAAAACACTAACAAAAAGAAAGTGAAAGAAATAATTGAAAGAGTGTACAATGTAAAAGTTGATAAAATAAATATGGTTAGGGATATGAAAGGGAGAAAAAAAGCAATTGTAAAATTAAAAAAAGAATTCAAAGCAAATGATCTTGCAACAAAATTAAAAATATTGTAAATAATAAAAATATTGTAAAAATGAATGAGTTTTATTATAATTAAAAAATGGTGAAAAAATGGGAAAAAGAATAATTTCACAAAGAAGAGGAAAAGGATCTCACACATTCAAAGCAAAACTAAGAGGAATAAACTCAGCATACTTACTAAAAACTCCTGACCTAATGCTAGGAGAGGTAACAAATTTTATAAAAGAAAACGGAAGAAACGCAATAATGGCGGAAATAACTTTTGCTGATGGAAGAAAACAAGATGTTATCGCAGCAGAAGGAATGTATATTGGACAAAAAATAGAACAAGGAAACGGAGCAAGTACAAGTATTGGAAACGTATCAGAAGTAGGAGCACTACCAGAAGGATGCCCGATCTTTAATATTGAAAGAACAGTAAATGACGGGGGAAAAATGGTTAGATCATCAGGAAGTTACGCACTACTAATGGCAAAGGATAACAAAAACGCAACAATAAAAATGCCATCAGGAAATATGATCAAATTACCATTAGATGTTAGAGCAACTATTGGAAACGTATCTTGCGGAGGAAGACAAGATAAACCAATGGTAAAAGCAGGAAATAAATTTTATGCAATGAAAGCAAAAAAGAAAATGTGGCCAAGAGTAAGAGGAGTGAAGATGAATGCTGTTGATCATCCATTCGGTGGAGCAAGTCACCACCCAGGAAAATCAAAAAGCACATCAAGAAACGCACCACCTGGAAGAAAAGTTGGAGCAATTGCTTCTACAAGAACAGGAAGGAGAAAGAAAGGCTAGAATTAGAATTAAAAAAAAGTTAAAAAAAATTAAAAAATATGGAATGTTTTGAAGGGATATTATGGAAACACAAGGAAAGAAATTTAATTTCAGAGGAAAAACACAAGAAGAATTACTATCAATGAGTTTAGAAGAGTTTGCAAAACTATGCAAAGCTAGACCAAGGAGAGCATTACTAAAAGGATATGATAAAAAGTTCCTAAAAAAAGTTGAAGCATACAAAAAAAATCCAAAAGCAAAACCAATCAGAACACACAGAAGAGATTATGTGGTGATTCCACAATTAGTAGGAGTGAAAATCGCAGTACACAAAGGAAACGGATTTGAAACAATTGATATTACAGAAAAAATGTTAGGACATTATTTAGGAGAATTTGCGCTAACAAGAAAGAAATTACAACACGGAAAAGCAGGAATAGGAGCAACAAAATCATCAAGTGCAGTAACAGCAAGAGGATAAAAATAAAAAAATGGTAAAAATATTGAAAAATATTGATGTGATTTTATGGCAAAAAAGAACTATCAAGCAGAGGTTGGAAAACCAAGCAAAACTGCAAAAGCAACAATAAAAAATGCGAACATTTCAATAAAATATTCAACAGAAATTTGCAACCAAATAAAAGGATTGCCAGTAAACAAAGTAATTGCTTGGCTAGAAAGAATCCAAGCACACAAAGAATATTTACCACTAAAAAGATACCACAAAAAAGTTGCACACAGAAAAGGAAACGCACTAAAAGGAACAAAATCAGGAAGATACCCAGAACTAGCTTGCAAAGAATTTATTAATTTACTAAACCTAGCAAAAAATAACGCTGACTTTAAAGGACTTGATTCAGAAAAATTAATTATACTAAACGCATTCGCTTCAATGGGAATAAATAGATACAGTTATCAAGCAAAAGGAAAAATTGGTGGAAAAGCAAGAAGAGTAAATTCAACCCACATTGAAGTAATAGTAATGGAACAAAAAGGATTAAATTAAAAGGAAAAAAGGTGTGAAAATGATTGAAAGAAAATTCATTCAAAAAAATTTCGACAAAATGGAACTAGAACAATACTTAGAAAAAAAACTAGAAAGAGCAGGATTTGATAAACTAGAAATAATCAAAACACCAATGGTTACAAGAATTGTGCTATATGTAGCAAAACCAGGATTAGCAATTGGAAAAAGTGGATCAACAATAAAAACACTAACAGAAGTAATATCACAAAAACACAAAATTGATAACCCACAAATAGAAATACAAGAAATAAATGACCAAAGATTGAACGCAAAAATTCAAGCAAAAAAAATGGCACAAATGATAGAAAGAGGATTTTCTTGGAGAAGTGTAGCATACAGATTAATTAAAGATGCAATGAATGCAGGAGCACAAGGAATAGAACTTGTAGTTAAAGGAAAATTATCAGGAAAAGGAGGAAGAAAAAGAAAACAAAGAATCGCGCTAGGGTATATGAAAAAAATAGGACACCAAGCAAAAATGGTTGATTTTGCAAAAGAAGCAGCATACCCAAAAGCAGGAGCAATAGGAATTAGATTAAGAATAATACACCCAAGAGTGGTTTTCCCTGATAAAATTGATGCAGAAAAAGTAATTAAAGAAATGAAACAAACAAAACAAGAAATGAAAGAACAATTAGAAAAAGAACTACCACTAGATAAAGAAGAAAAAATAGAAGCAAAAAAACTAGAAGAAAAAACAGAAATACCAAAAGAAGTAAAAGAAAAAATAATACAAACAGTGGAAAAGAAAATAGAAGAAAAAAAAGAAGAGAAAAAAACAACAGAAACAAAAACTGAAAAAGAAAAAACAGAGAAAAAAGAGGATAAAAAAGAAGTGAAAAAAGAAAACGAAGAAAAACAAGAAAATAAAAAAGAAATTGAAGAAAAAAAAGAGGACAAAAATAAAAAAAATTAAAAAAATAATAAAAATAAATGAGTGAAAGTGTTATGAAAGCAAAAGAAATACAAAAAATGAGTGTGGAAGAAATCACCCAAAAACTTGTTGAAGCAAAACAAGAACTAGCAAGAGAAAGAGCAACACTTGTTAGTGGAACAAAAAGTGAAAACAGTGGAAAAATAAGAAAACTAAAAAGAGATATTGCGAGAATGTTTACAGTACTAAACCAAAAGGAGGTTAAAGCTTAATGCAAGAAATAGACAAGATCAGTGGATTGCCAAAAGATTTGTTTGATATAACAAATATAACAAAAGAAAAGCAAAGAATAAAGATCGAAGTCATTAAGCGAAAATTTTCCAAAATAATTACCTTAATTCACGGAATAGAAAAAGAGGAAGAATTAAAAGAAATTGGAAAAGAAATGAAACAAAAATTTGCTTGCGGAGGAACTATTGCTAACAAAACAATAGAACTGCAAGGAAACCACAAAGCAAGAGCAAAAGAATTTTTAATAAAAAAAGGATACAACGAAAATTTGATTGATGCATAAAAAGGAGAAATGAATGGAAAAAAAATACGAAATCACAAAAAAAAACTTTCTAAGCCACGAATGGATCGGGCTGAAAGTAAAAGTGATCAAAAGTAGTGATAAAAAAAGAGAGGTTGAAGGAAAAATAATAAACGAAACACAAAACACAATATGGGTTGAAGTGAAAGGAGAACAAAAAATAATACCAAAAAAAGAATGTGTATTTGAATTTGATATTGGAGAAAAAATTATTGTAGAAGGAAAAAATGTGATAAAAAGACCGGAGGACAGAGTTAAAGATTTTAGATAAATAAGATGGTGAATGTTATGGTTGAAAAAAAAGAGAAAAAAACAAAAGAAACAAAAATTAAAGATACAAAAATAGAAAATACAAAAGTTGAAACTAAAAAAACAAGTGAAGGAAAAGAAAAAACATACCCAATTAGAGGAAACATTTTTGAAGGAAAAGTAACATCAGCAAAAGCAAACAAAACAGTAACTGTTGAAAGAATAATTAGTCAATATGNACCAAAATACGAAAGATACAGAAAAATAAAATCAAAAATAAAAGCACACAACCCAACAAGCATTAATGCAAAAGAAGGAGATATTGTAAAAATTGGAGAAACAAGAAAAATCTCAAAAACAAAAAATTTTATAGTAATGGAAATTATAAAAAAATAGGTGAAAAACAATGAGAGCAATGAGTGTAAACAATGTGGGAGCTCTAACCCTACACAGTAGAGTAACTTGTGCTGATAATTCAGGAGCAAAAGAAATTGATATTATATCAGTGTTTGGATACAAAAGCAGAAAAAAAGGAAACCCAAAAGCAGGAATAGGGAGTTTAGTGAATGTAGTAGTGAAAAAAGGAAAACCTGAAATGAGAGGAAAAATAGAAAAAGCAGTAGTGATTAGAACAAGACAAGAATTTAGAAGAGCAAACGGACTCCGAGTTAAATTTGAAGACAACGCAGTTGTTTTAGTTGATGAAGAAGGACTACCAAAAGCAAGTGAAATGAAAGGATGCTGCGCAAAAGAAGTGGGAGAAAGATTTCCAAAAGTACTAGGACTAGCAAGTGTGGTTGTATAAAATAAAGGAGAATGAATTTATATGAAAGTAACAAAAAAACCAGGAAAATCAAGAAAATACGCATACACAGCGCCAAAACACAAAAAAGCAAAAGCACTAGCAGCACACCTAAGCGAAAAATTAAGTAAAGAAGTAAAAAAAAGATCACTCCCAGTTAGAAAAAAAGACATTGTAAAAATTGTTAGAGGAGAATTCAAAGGAAAAGATGGAAAAGTAATCAAAGTGGATCACAAAAACCACAAAATATTTGTAGACAAAATTGTTAGAAAAAAATCTAACGGAACAGAATACGAAGTAGCGATAGATCCATCAAATGTAATAATAATGGATTTAGATAAAACGGATAAAAAAAGAATATAAAAAATAAAAAAAAATGAAAAAAATATGAGGCGAAAATTATGGGAAAAAAAGGCGGAAACAAAAAAACAAAAGCACTTGTTGCACCAAAAGCAGTGAACATAAAAAGAAAAGAACAAGTATGGACAGTGCACACAATACCAGGAGCACACAAAAAAACAGCCTCAGTACCACTAGCAATTGCGCTAAGAGAATTAATCGGAATTGCAAAAACAATGAAAGAAGTGAAAGCAATAATTAACACAGGAGAAGTAAAAGTAAACGGAGTAGTAAAAAAAGATACAAGAACAGGGCTAGGATTATTTGATACAGTGGATATGGAAAAACAAAAATTATTCTACAGAGTACTAATGGATAAAAAAGGAAGATTGTATCTAAAAAAACTTGACGAAAAAAGTAATGAAAAAATTGTGAAAGTAACACACAAAAAAATGGTTAAAAAAGGAGTACAAATAACCACTGATGATAGTAGAGTTTATTTTAACAAAGAAGCAAAAAAAGGAGATTCACTAAAACTAAAACTACCAGAAGGAAAAATAGAAAAAATACTACCACTACAAAAAGGAGCAATAGTATTTATAACAAAAGGAGAACACTGTTCAGAACTAGCAACAATAGAAGAAATAGTAGAAGGAACAAGTAGAAGAGAAAAATTAGTAAAACTAAAAAACAAAACCGGAGAATTTGAAACAGTGCCAAACAATGTATATGTAATAGGAGAAGGAAAAGTAGAAATAAAGGATATTGAATAAAATTAAACAAAAAAAATGAGGAAAAAAATGAAAAAATTGAAGTGATAATTATGACAGCAATAAATCAAGTAAAAGTAGAAAAAGTAGTTATCAACATGGGGGTTGGTGCTGACGAAGGAAAAATGAAAAAAGCAATACAAGTAATGAACACTATTGCTGGAAAAAACGGAGTAAAAACAAGTTCAAACTTAAGAATTCCTGATTGGGGAGTAAGACCAGGAGTAAAACTTGGATTAAAATTAACACTAAGAAAAAAAGAAGCAGAAGAATTTTTGAAAAAAGCACTAACAGCAAAAGAAAACAAAATACCTGAAAAAAGTTTTGACAAAGAAGGAAATTTTGGGTTTGGAATAAAAGAACACATAAGTGTTCCAGGAGTAAAATATGATCCAAAAATAGGAATAATGGGGTTTGATGTTTTAGTGTCATTAAAGAAAAAAGGATACAGAGTTAAATACAGAAAAATAAAACAAAGAACTGTAGGAAAAAAACAAAGAGTAAGTAAAAATGAAGCAATTGAATTTGTAAAAACTCTTGGAGTTGAAATAATATGAGTGAAGTAAAAAAATTTACGGATAAAAATTTCAAAAATGTTAAAAGTTTGAAAATGAAAAAAAAGGACAGAAAATGCAAAATCTGCGGAGCAAGAAAAGGATTTGTAAGAAAATACAATTTGAACATATGCAGAAGATGCTTCAAAGATAATGCAACAAAATTAGGTTTTGAAAAATTTGAATAAAAAAAAATGGAGAAAAAAAAGCGGGTGAAAATATGAGTATGACAGATCCGGTAATGAATGGGTTGACAATAATTCGAAATTCTGAATTAGCTTCAAAAAAAGAATGCGAAGTTAAACCCGCATCAAAATTCTTTGGAGAAATACTAAAAATAGCAAAAAACAACGGATACATTGCGGATTACAAATTAATTGAAGAACACCAAAAAATATCTTACAAAGTTAATTTGAACGGAAAACTAAACACAATCAAAGCAATAAAACCAAGATATGCTGTAAAAAGAGATGAATTTGAAAAATATGAAAAAAGATACTTACCTGCAAGAGATGTAGGATTAATTGTAGTATCAACATCACAAGGAGTACTAACACACACAGAAGCAAAAGCAAAAAAACTCGGAGGAAGATTAATAGCATTCATGTATTAATTAAAAAAAATATTAAACAAAAATAAAAAAATGAAAAAATAAAAAACAATGAAAATAATGATGAAAAAAATGGTGAATATTATGGCAGAAAAAGAAATTATTTACACATTAACACTACCAAGCGAGGTGAGTGCAACAATAAACAACAAAACACTTACAATAAAATCAGAAAAAGCTGAACTAAAAAAAAGTATGAAAAATTACCGAGCAAATATCAAAATTGAAGGAAACAAAATAATCATTGAAGGAAAACCAGTTACAAGAAGAACAAGAGATGTAGTAAAAACAATTATATCACACATACAAAACATGGTAGAAGGCGCAATATATGGATATGTTTACAAACTAAAAATTGTTTACTCACACTTCCCAATGACAGCACAAGTTGAAAATGATACAGTACTAGTAAAAAACTTTTTAGGAGAAAAATTTCCAAGAAAAGCAAAAATAAAAGGAAACACAAAAGTAGAAGTGAAAGGAACAGAAATAATTGTTAGTGGATATGATAAAGAAGATGTGAGTCAAACCGCATCAAATATTGAACAACACACAAAAGTAAAAAACAAAGATATAAGAAGATACCAAGATGGAGTATATTTAGTAGAACAAACAAACATAACAGAAAAACCAAACAAAAAAATAGTTGAACTTATTAGAGGGAGAGAATAAGGAGAATAAAATAATTAAAATTAGGACATTTGGAAAAAAAATTTAAAGGTGTGAAAATATTAAAGGTGAATTATTATGTCAGAAAGACCAATTATGAAAGAAAAAGGACAAAAATCAAAAGTTCTTAAAAAAACAGAAACCAAAGTTCCAAAAGTAGAAAAAAAAGAAGAAAAGAAAACCACAGAAACAAAAACTGACAAAAAAGAAATAAAAACAAAAAAAGAAATTGTTAAGAAAAAATTTATACCATACGAGGAAAAAGTAAAACCAAAAAAACCAAAAGAAGTAATAGAAACACAAAAATCACTCGGAGATAAAAAAGAACACCCAGTGTTTAGAGGAAGATTTGGTAAAAAACAATTCAGGAGAAAATCAATAAAAAAATGGGACAAATGGAGAAAACCACGCGGAATTGATCTTGACAGAGATATTGCTCACGGATATAGTCCAAAAATAGGGTACAGGAGTGATACAAAATTAAGAAACATACACCCATCAGGATACAAAGAAATACTTGTATGCAATTTAAATGATTTAGCAAAAATTGATAACAAAACACAAGCAGCAAGAATAAGTAAAACAATTGGGAAAAGAAAAAGAAATGAAATAATAAAAAAAGCAAACGAAAAAGCAATTTGGGTATTAAACTAAGGAGAAAAATGAAAAAAATAAGAAGTGGATTTTTATGGATTTGAAAAAAGCAAAAGAACTAGCAGCAAGAATACTAAAAGTTGGAGTAAACAGAATCTATATTGATCCAACAAACCTAAAAAAAGTAGAAGAAGCAATGACAAAAGATGATATAAGAGGATTAATTGCTGAAAGAATTATTAAAAAAAGAAAAACAAACAACCAAAGCAAAGGAAGAACAAGAACAGCAACCCTACAAAGACAAAAAGGAAGAAGAAGAGGGAAAGGAAAAAGAAAAGGAACCAAAAACACAAGAGTGGATAAAAAAAGTAATTGGATGCACAAAGTTAGAGCACAAAGAAAAATGTTGCAAGAATTGAAAAAAACAAATCCAAAAGCAGTAGAAGAAAAAGGATACGGAAATTTATACAAAAAAATTAAAGGAAATTTCTTCAGAGGAAAAAATTATTTGAAAGAATATGTAGAAGGGGTGAAAAAGTAAATGGCACACAAAAAAACCTACGAAACAAAATTCAAAAGAAGAGCAGAAGGAAAAACTGATTACGAAAAAAGATTAAAACTTGTAAAATCAAAAAAAGTAAGATTTGTTGTAAGAAAAACAAACACAAGAATAATTGCACAAGCAATAATGTTTGAATTAAAAGGAGACAAAACAATTGCTACTGCTGATTCAAAAGAACTAACAAAATACGGGTTCTACGGAACAAACAACACCCCATCAGCATACTTAACAGGATTATTATTAGGAAAAAAAATATCAAACAAAATAAAAGAAGGAGTGCTTGATATTGGAAGGAAAACAGCAAGTCACGGAAGTGTAGTATTTGCTTGCGCTAAAGGAATAAATGATGGCGGAGTAAAAGTACCACTATCAGAAAAAGCAGTGCCAAGCGAAGAAAGAATTAACGCAACCACACTTGATGAATATGCAAAAAAACTAGGAGAAAACGCAAACACTGTTTTTGCAAACTATGCAAAAGCAAAAATAACTCCTGGAGAAATAAACAAAGCTTTTGAAAAAGCAAAAAGTGAAATACAAAAGGTGAAAGCATGAGTAGAACAAATTTCAAAAAAAGAACAGAAGAAACAACAGGAAAAGGGGAAGAAGATTTCCAACAAATAGCAAAAGAAATAACAGAAAAACAAAAAACACTTGATGCTTGGATACCAAAAACTGAACTAGGAAGAATGGTTAAATCAGGAAAAATAAGTTCAATTGATGAAATATTTGATAAAGGATACAAAATAATGGAACCAGAAATTGTTGACTCACTAATAAAACTAGAAGAAGAAGTGGTGGAAGTTTCTAAAAAAACAAGAGTAACAACTGCTGGAAGAAAATTTAGTTACAGAGCAGCAGTACTAGTTGGAAACAGAAACGGGTATGTAGGATTAGGAACAGCAAAAGATGTTGATAGATTTCCAGCAATAACAAAAGCAAAAAGGAGTGCAAGATTAAATTTAATAAGAGTATACAGAGGAAGCGGATCTTGGGAAGAACAACCAACAGAAGATCAACACTCAGTACCAATGAAAGTAGTTGGACAAGAAGGAAGTGTAAGAATAACACTAATGCCAGCACCAAAAGGAACAGGACTAGCAGTAGGAAAAAACATAAGAAGTGTATTTGTACTAGCAGGAATACAAAATGTGTGGAGTAAAGGAAAAGGAAGAACATCAATAAAACTAAACTTCGTAAGAGCAGCGGTTAATGCTCTAAAAAAAGTATCAGAAATGAAAATGACAAAAGATCTTGAAAGAAAATTAAAAAAATAAAATAAAGAAATGAATGGAGAAAAAGAAAAAACGAAAATAAAAAAAATAAAACAAAAAAATAAGGGAAGGAAAAAAATAAAAGTGAAAAAAATTAGGAATTATGGGAAAAATATAAATTATAAAAAAATATGTTTGAGAGTGAAAAAATATGTATGCAGTAATTAGAATAAGAGGAACAGTGAGTGTTAAACCTGATACAAGAAAAACACTAGAATACTTGAATTTAAGAAGAGCAAACAATTTGAGTATATGGCCAGAAACAAACCAATTCAAAAAAGCAATAAAAAAAATAGAGCCAATGGTTACTTTCGGAAAAATTGATGAAGAAACACTAACAAAATTAATTGAAAAAAGAGGAAAAATGATAGAAGGAAAACTTGATACAAAAAAAATTGTTGCAGAATTAAAGAACGGAAAAAGTGCAAACGAAGTAGGGTTAGTGAATTGTTTCACACTAAGTCCGCCAAAAAAAGGATTTGAAAGAAAAGGAGTAAAAAAACCATACAACTTAGGCGGAGCATACGGGGATAGAAAAGAAAAAATAAATGAATTAATAATGAGAATGATATAAAAGAATGAAATAAAAGGGAGTAAAAACAAAAAACGAGGGAAAAATAAAAAAAGAAAAAGGAGCACAAAATGTTGGACAATGGAATATTGTGAATTATTAATTATTAACAATATTATTGATTATTAGTTGGTGAATTTTATGGTTGTAAGAAAAAGAAAAAGAAAAAACAAATTAAGAGGACAAAGAACAATGGGTGCTGGCGGAACAAAAAACAGAAGAGGGGCTGGTTGCAGAGGGGGAAGAGGAAAAGCAGGACACAGAAAACACAAAATCGCAACTTATATGCCATTAAAAGAAAAAAAATGCCGACTTAAAGCAGGAATCAAAGAAAAAGAAATCACACTAGGAAACCTTGACATTATTCTTGACAAATTAGTTAGTGAAGGAAAAGTAACAAAAGAAGGAACAAAATACATTGTTGATACAAAATCAGGATACGGAAAAATACTAAGCCAAGGAAATACTGAAAAAGAAATCATACTAAAAATTAACGCTTCAATCGGAGCAATAAAAAAAATAGTTGCTGCGGGCGGAGCTTTTGAATACGAAAAAAAAGGATTTGAAAAAGAAGTTGAAGAAGCAATCGCACAAGTAGAAGAAAGCGAACTTGAATTTGAAAGCGAAGAAAAATAGTGGCGACACAAAATGGAGAAAAAAACAAAAATAAAAAATAATTAAAAAACAAAAAATGAGAAAAAAAAGTGGTGATGTATTGGGGATAATAGATTTTTTAGTTAGTATTTCACAATACTTGCCTGAAATAAAAAAACCAGAAAAAGAAGTTCCATTTAAACAAAGAATGCTTTGGACAATTGTAGCAGTACTAATTTTTTTCATACTAGGACAAATAATGCTTGTTGGGTTAAGTGACCAAACAATACAACAATTCGGATTCGCTTCAACAATTTTGGCTAGTGAAATAGGGACACTAATCACAGCAGGAATTGGGCCAATCGTAACCGCATCAATCTTTTTACAATTATTTTTAGGAGCACAATTAATCAAAATTGATTTACACTCCCCTGAAGGAAGAGTGAAATTCCAATCACTACAAAAAATACTTGCAGTAGTGCTTTGCTTCATACAAGGATTAATTTATGTTGCATCAGGAATGCTAATGCCAATTGGCGGAAATGCACTAACAAACCCAATGCTATGGTTTGTTTCCCTACAAATCGCTATGGGATCATTAATTTTACTCTACCTTGATGAAATTGTTTCAAAATACGGATTAGGATCAGGAATTAGTTTATTCATTGCAGCAGGAGTGAGCGGACAATTATTTTGGCAAATATTCCAACCACCAATAAGCTCAATACTAGGAATATCACAAGGAGGAATATTATGGCAATTCTTATTCGTAACACCAGGGGATTGGTTATTACTATTACCAATACTGGGAGTAATAGGAATATTTTTAGTAGTAGTATTTGCGGAAGGAATGCACGTAAATATCCCAATTAGTTTCGGACAAAGTGGAATGGGAGGAAGATACCCAGTAAAATTCTTATACGTAAGCAACATGCCAGTGATTTTAGCAATGGCACTATTTATGAACTTCCAATTATGGGCAATGCTCACAAAAGGAATACCAATACTAGGAAAAATACTTGATGTGTTCGCTTGGGCAACAATGTCACCAAGCATCGGAAACAACACCCTCTTCAGTTCAGTAAAAACAGGAGGAGGAAGTTTAATAGAAGGAATTTTAGTACAAGGATTAACTGATCTAACAATTAACGCAATTATCCAAGCAACAGTGTTTATGGCAATATTAATATTAGTGTGTATAGTGTTCGGATGGTTCTGGGTACAAATGGGAAACCAAAGCACAGAAGCAGTGGCAGCACAACTAGAAAGAAGTGGAATGCAAATACCAGGATTTAGAAGAGACAAAAGAGTAATAGAAAAAGTGCTGGACAGATACATCCCACCAATCACAATACTAGGATCAATATTCGTTGCACTCCTAGCAGGATTTGGAGACATCATACTATCAGGAATTGCGAGCGGAACAGGAATACTCCTAACCGTAGGAATAATTTACAGATTGTATGAAGAAATAGCAAAAAGTCAAGCAGAAAAACTAGCACCACTACTATCAAAAATGGGAGGAAAGTAAAAAAAATAACAACTAAATAGGAGCATTTTTAAAGGTTATTTTTAAGAAATTAGTTATTGGTGAGTAAAAAATTTTTACAAAAACTACAAAAAAATTAAAAAGGTGTTTTTATAGAAATAATCAGCCCAGCAATAACAATTTTGATATTGTGTATTGTGCTAGGAAGTATAACAAAAATATTGCAAAGAAAATTTATTGATAAGAGAGAACTTGAATACAATAGAGAAAAAATGAAAGAAATGCAAAAAAAAATGAACGAATTAATGAAAATAGGGAGTGAAAAAAGCAGAAAAGAATTAGAGTTATTGCAAACAGAAATGTTGGAAGTTAACACAAAAATACTAAACCAAAGTATGAAATTAATGTGGATAACAATGCCAATATTTTTAGTAGCATTCACAGGAATGAATCATTTGTATGGAGGGAAATCATTAGAATCATTTATCGCGCTACCAATGTTTGAAGGATTTAATATGCTAAATCCACTAAGTTGGATACCGGTAGGGTTAGAAACAAGCGGGATAGGATTTTTCAAAATGTATTTCTTTTATTATTTAATAGTATCACTAGGATTGAATTTAGTGGAAAAAGTTTATGATAAAAAAATAAAACCAAAAATGAAAAAATAATTAAAATTAAAAAAATAATTAAAATAAAATGAAAAAAATAGAAGGGAAAATGTATGACAAAACCATCAGATAAGGGAAGAAAATTCAAACACAAAAAAACAATGAGTGAAACAAAAAAAGAATTCTTTGACAAAAAAAACAAAAAGAAAAGATGCGCAATCACAAAAAACATTTTACACGGAACAGCAAGAGAAGGAAAAGGAAAAATAAGAAAACTAAGTAAAACAAAAAGAAGACCAAGTGTGCCATTCGGAGGAATACTATCAAGCAAAGCAAGAGAAGAAGTATTTACAGAAATGGGAAAAGTTGCCGCAGGAATAAAAACAATTGATATGGTTGATGAAAAATACAAAAAATACGTAAAACAAGGAATAAGAAGAGCACAATAAGGTGAAGAACATGGAAATAGGACAAGTTTGCATAAAAACAAAAGGAAGAGAAGCTGGAAGAAAAGTAATAGTGCTAAGCACTCCAAAAAACGGAAGAGTGCTAATTGATGGAAAACAAGTAAAAAGAAGAGAATGCAATATGTTACATTTATTTCCAACAAACGAAAAAATAAAAATAGCAAAAGAAGCACCACACGAAGCGGTGATAAAAGCATTAAAAAATTAAGAAAATTATGTAAAAAGGATTAATGAAAAAAAATGGTGTGAGGATTATGAAAGAAATTAATTACATTGTAAGAGTAGCAGGAAAAGATCTAGACGGAACAAAACCCGTAGAATACGCAATACAAGGACTAAAAGGAGTAGGGCCAAGAATAGCAGAAGTACTATCAAGTAAATTTATTAAAGAAATAAAAATTACACGAAGAACAAAATTAGGAGAATTAAGTGCTGAAGAGGTAACAAAACTTGAAGAACTAATCCTAAACCCTGAAAAACACGGAGTGCCAATATGGGCAATGAACAGAAGAAAAGATATTGAAACAGGAAAAAACAAACACTTAATTATGAACGAACTAGCGTTTTCATTGAAAAAAGATTTCGAAAGAATGGGAGAAATAAAATCTTACAAAGGATTAAGACACATTAGTGGATTAACAGTAAGAGGACAAAAAACAAAAAGCAGACACAGAGGAAAAGGTGGAAGTGTAGGAGTATCAAAAAAAGATGCAAATAAACCAGCAAAAAAAGCAGCAGCACCAGCAAAAGCACCTGCAACAAAAAAGAAATAAAAAAAAATAAATCAAAAAATGTTTAAAAAATAAAAAAGAAAAGGAAATGAAAAAGAAGTGATATGAATGGGAGACCCAAAAAAGAGAAGAAAGTCATACCAAACACCAAGAAAATCTTTTTCAAAAGAAAGAATTGAAAAAGAAAGAGAGACAAAAAAAACATACGGATTAAAAAACACAAGAGAATTATACAGAGCAGATTCAATAATTAGAAAAAAAAGAAAAAACGCAAGAAACCTACTAGCACTAGGACTTGAACAAAGATTAAAAAGAGAAAAAGAACTACTTGATTCACTAAAAAACATGGGAATACTAAGAGGAAACCCAACACTTGAAGATGTGCTAACACTAACAGGAGAAGCACTACTTGAAAGAAGACTCCAAACAATTGTGTGGAGAAAAGGACTAGCAAACACAGCAAAACAAGCAAGACAATTCATAACACACGGACACATTAGTATTAATGGAGAAAAAGTAAACAAACCAGGATACCTTGTAACAACAGAAGAGGAAGAAAAAATAGCTTACCACAAACAAGAAATGATACTTGAACAAAAAAAAGTAAAAGCAACAAAAGAAAAAGAAAGTGAAAAAAAAGAACTACAAGAAGCATTTGATGAAGCGAAACCAACAGAAATAGAGGATGGTGAATAAAATGACCGAACAACGAGGAATAGTACACATATACGCAACACACAACAACACAATGCTATTACTAACTGATATGACAGGATCAGAAACCATAGCAAAAAGCACCGGAGGAATGGAAACAAAAGCACAACACAAAGAAGCATCACCATATGTAGCAATGAAACTAGCAGAAAATATTGCAAACGCTGCAAGAGAAAAAAATATTAAAGAAATTTATGTAAAAGTAAGAGGACACGGAGGAAACAAAAGTCCATCAGCAGGATCAGGAGCAGAAGCAGCAATCAGATCACTGACAAGAAACGGACTAAGAATCGTGTCAATAGAAAATGTTACCCCAAGACCACACGATGGGTGCAGAAAGAAAAAAAAATTCAGGGGAAAAACAAAAAACTAAACAAAAAATGAACAAAAAAAATAATGGTGAAAATTATGGATATAAAAAAAGTGTATGAAGAAGGAAGTGTAACAAAATACTTAATAAAAGGCACCACTCCAACTTTTATGAACACACTAAGAAGAACAATAATGACAGAAGTACCATGCCTAGCAATAGAAGAAGTTAGTTTTTATGAAAACACAGGAATAATATTTGATGAAATGCTGGCAAACAGATTAGGATTATTACCAATAAAAACTGATACAAAAGCATACAAAAGAGGAGATAAAGTAAAATTAGTTCTAGAAAAAGAAGGACCAGGAATTGTAACAACAAAAGACATAAAATGCACTGATCCAAAAATAGAAATACTTGACAAAAAAATTTACATAACAAAATTAGTGAAAGATCAAAAATTAAGATTAGAAATGACAGCACTAATGGAAAGCGGAACAAAACACGCAAAATTCCAACCAGCAATAGTATCATACAACGAAGTACCATACATCAATAACGACAAAATTGATACAAAAAACCTAAAAGAAATAGTGGAAAGCGCACCAAAAGGAAGCATTGAACTAAAAGCAGGAAAATTATTTTTAACAGATCCTTACAACACAAAAATACAAAACCAACCAGTGGACATACTAGAAAAATACGGAGCAAAAATAAATTATTCAGAAGATGAATTTGTTTTAACAATAGAAACAACAGGACAACTAACAACACAAGAAATAATTGAAAGTGCAATAAAAGAAATAACAACAAAACTTGAAGAAATAGAAGAAGGAATAAAAAAATTATAAAAAAAATAAAAATTAATGTTTATATTTAATTAATTTGTAATTAATTAATATTATATTGAAGTGACTGAAAGTCACAAAAAAAGCAAAGGAAAAAAGCCGGCAAAAAATGACAAAGCCAGCAAAAAAAAACAAAAGCTGGTTAAGCAACTTTGCAGGGGTTCCCGAGCGGTCAAAGGGGCAGGACTTAAGATGTCAAACAAAAGGCAAAAAAGCTCTATCAAAGCCAAAAGCAAGATAGTGTGCACTTGTCCAAAGGGAAAAACAGATGTGATCCTGTGGCTTAGTGCCTTCGACGGTTCAAATCCGTCCCCCTGCATTGAGTTTGAAAAACAGTGGTATAAAAAAATTAAGTTTATGTTGAGTTGATAAAGTATGACAAAAAAATTAGAAACAATAAAACTCGTTGCGAGTTTAGAAAAAGCAGCTAGAAAAACAAAAAAACCAATCTGGGAAAATTTAGCTAAAAGAGCAATGTGCAAAAGAAGAGCAAAAAAACAAATAAATTTAGATAAATTAAATACACTGGCAAAAAAATTTAAAGGAAAAACATTAATTGTGCCAGGAAAAATACTAGCAAAAGGAGAGCTAACAGAAAAAGTAACAATTGTTGCAATAAGTGCATCAGAAAGTGCAAAAGAAAAAATAGCAAAAAGTGGAAAATACATTCCACTAATTGAACTAGCAAACAATGCGACAAAAGCAAAAACAAACGAGTTAGTGATAGTGAATTAATTTTTAGAAGAGTTGATTAAAATGATAGTGGATGGAAAAAATTTAATTGCAGGAAGATTGGCAAGCAGAGTTGCAAAAGCAGCAGTAAAAGGAGAACAAGTAATAGTAATTAATGCAGAAGATACAGTAATAGTGGGAAACAAAGAATCAACTCTCAAAAAATTTTATACAAAAACACACGAAGCAAGAGTACTATCAAACCCACACTACGGACCAAAATACGACAGAATACCAAGCAAAATACTTAGAAGAATGGTGAAAGGAATGTTACCAAAAAGATCAAGAACAAAAGAAAAATTAATCAAACTAGTTACAATCTACAACTCGACTCCAAAATTAATGCCAAAAGGAGAAATAATTACTTTTAAAGAAATAGAATTTGACGGAAACAAAAACCACATAACACTAAAAGAACTAGGAACACTACTCGGAGGAAAGTGGTAAAAAAAGAGGGAATAATTATGGCTGCAAAAAAAGGAAATGTAATAAAAGCAAAAAAGAAAACAGCGGTTGCAAGAACTGTTATAAAAAAAGGAACAGGAAAAATAAAAATCAACCACTTAAGTATAGATGCTTACGCAAAAGGATACATAAAAGATCTAATAATGGAACCAATTAAACTAGCAGGAGAAGAACTAAAAGAATATGATATTATTGTAAATGTACACGGATCAGGAAACATAAGCCAAGCAATGGCAGTAAGATCATGCATCGCAAAAGCAATAGTTAAAGCAAAAGGAAAAAAATACAAAGATTTATACCTAGCCTATGATAGATCAATGCTAGTTGATGATGTAAGAAAAGTAGAATCAAAGAAACCACTAGGAAGAAAAGCAAGAAAGAAAAAACAACACAGTAAGAGATAAATAAAAAAAATGAAAAAAAGAAAAGATAAAAAAATAAAGGAAAAAACAAAAAAGGGTGAAAAAATGATAGTGCCAATAAGATGTTTTTCGTGCGGAAAAGTAATAGCAGGAGTACACCAAGAATTCACAGAAAGAATAAATAAAGGAGAAAATGCAGGAAAAGTACTTGATGAGCTAAAAATAAAAAAATACTGTTGCAGAAAAACACTCCTAACAAGTGTTGATATGATAGAAGAGGTAGTGAAATACACAAAATAAAAAAACAATAAAAATTAAGAAAAATAAAATTGTTAAAAAATAAAAAATTAATGAGGGATATGGATGAGTGCTAAAAATTTTGTAAAAGAAAAAGAAGAAGTGAAAGAAAACTTTGATGATACTGATACAGAATTCTACAAAGGAAAAGATCTACTCGCTGATATTGAAACATACTTAAAAAGCGGAATCCATATCGGAACAAAATACAAAACAGGAGAAATGAGAAGATACATATTCAAAAAAAGAAGAGACGGATTAATGGTATTCAACATTGAAACAATTGATAAAAGAATAAGAATGGTTGCAAAAATACTTGCAAAATACAACGGAAAAGATATTGCTGTTGTTTCAAAAAAATTATACGGACACCAAGGAGCAAAAAAATTCGCAGCACTAACAGGAGCACAAGTATACACCGGAAGATTCATACCAGGAACATTCACAAACCCAGAAGCAAGAAACTTCCAAGAACCAAAAATATTATTAGTAGTGGATCCAATCACTGATTTCCAAGCAATAAAAGAAGCATGCAAAATACACATCCCAATAATAGCACTAGTAGGAACTGATAGTCCACTAACAAAAATTGATCTTGCAATACCAACAAACAATAAAGGAAGAAAAGCAATAGCACTAGTATTCTATTTACTAACAAGAGAACTACTAATTGCAAGAAACGAAATAACAAAAGATGCATTCACATCAGAAATCACTGATTTTGAACAAGAAATTGAAAAAAAAGAAGAAGAACTACCAAAAAGAAGATTTAGTAACAACAGAAGAAGACCAAGAA
>JGI24711J26586_10000011_pt1 | contig 135510 bp, 139 predicted proteins | sample BioPla3DNA1_FD_26586 | JGI IMG/M metagenome (IMG submission 26586)
TTAATTTGATTAATTTGAAGTTTGACAATTTTATTTTTACAAATTTTGTTAATTGTTTTTAATAAATTTGTCTAATTTCTTCCAAGCATTCCGTAATACATTCTTGTTATTAGATTGTAATAATTGTTATCCATTACATAATATTCTGGGGGATATGCATAGTATGCTACTCTTTCCCCAACCCCTGAAGAAACAATTAAAGGAAAACTTTTTCCAAGATTTCCTGATTCACCAATAAGACTTCCACCAAAATCAAGTGTTAATACTATATTACTATTTGAAGAATTTGGGAATTGTTTAACTATTGCAAAATCTCTATCCTTTGCAACTTTTAAACCCAAAATTGGACTTAATCCATAAATTAAAGTGTGGTTTCCTGTGGGCTCTGTTTTTATCGCACCCACTGAAAAAGGATTTGTGTTGCAAGGTTTTTCTTCACAAAAATTACTTATGTATCTTAATCCTAAAAATTCATCAAAATAAAGTGGTTCGTATTCACCAACTGTTTCTTTAATTCTAACCCAAGGGTTTGTCACTAACCCTTTTAGTTCGTTAACATCATTATAGTTTTTTTGTTCATCTTCTATTGTTTCTACCCCAGCATCACCAATCCATACAAGACGTCCTCCCCCACTAACATAATCCACAAACATTTTCATTTGATCAAATGACAACACTCTTGCTTTTTCTACAATAACTAATTTATAATTTTTTAAATTACCTTGAGAAACTCTATCAATATGAACTAAATCCACTGATTGTGCATTAACAGTATCAGGACTAAGCAATAATTCTCTTAATTTTTCTGGATTCCCAAGCCCACTATCCCCAAAAACAATCGCAACTCTTGGAGAGCCAAGAACCAAATCATACAAATCACAAAAATACGGAATACTACCACACTTAATTAATCCACCCCAAGTGGCTACAAAAAGAATAACCAAAACCAACACTACTACTCCGAGAAATTTGAAAACAAGATCTAATTGTTCAGTATTCATAAAAATCAACCACTAAAAACCAACCAAAAAAACTCTCAAAAAAAATTATCAAAAAACACTACTTTTTTAAAACAACCCCAAATTAATTATTACATAATATTAGTAATAATAATGTTATAATAAAATATGTAAATTAAGATATATAAAAGTTAATAGGTGAAGAAAAAATGGTTAAATTCATTAAAAATAAATCCACAGGAACAGGTCCAAGTTCTGCAATAGGAATAATGAGATTTTTTGATGCGAATACAAAAAGTCCACAACTAAACCCTTACTTTGTAATGGCAACAATAATAATTATTGTAGTAGGAATGATTGTTTTACAAATGATGATGTAAAACAATTCAAAAAAAACTAAACGAAGAAAAACAAAAATAATTAATAATTGATCAATTGAACTAATTATCTAAACTAATCAACAAAATTGTTCCGCAAAAATAATTAATCAATAAAACAACTATTCAACAAAACAATTATTCAACTAAATTTATTTGTAGTTTTATTTTTGCTTTGTTTAGTTCAACTTCTTTTGCTTTATCACTAGTGCAAGTGTTTTGAACAATTTCTATTGCTTGCACGGATTTTTTTATTTCAGAAGAAAATTCATTAACACTTTGTTTTATTGTATCATCATTTGTTTCAATTATTAAATTTATTTTATTTTTTATTGTTAATTTTAGTTCTTTTCTATAATCGTTTATTTTTCTAATTAGTTCTCTTGAAATTCCTTCTCTTAATAATTCAGGAGTAATTGTTGTGTCAAGTGTCACCACTAATTCCAAATTATCTTTATCTGATAATTCTCCTTGAATTACTTCTTTAACATTTAATTCATCTTTTATTAAATCCAATAATTCGTTTGCCAAATTTATTTTTGCTCCACTGAAAGATAATTTTCCGAGTGCTTGTCTAATTGGAATGTTTGCTTTTTTTCTCTCATCAAGCGCTTTACTACAAACCTCTCTAACAACAAGCATTGTTTTTTCTAAATCATTATCAATTAATTTTTCATTAAATAATGGCCAATCATCCAAATGCACTGATTCTTTTAAACCGTTGCAAGATTTTTTCAAAGATTGGTACACTTCTTCAGAAATGAAGGGAGCAATTGGCGCCATTACTTTTGATAAATTAGTTAAAGTGAATGCGAGTGTAGTGATTGCTTGGTTTTTTTCTTTAACATCATCACTCTTGAATCTATCCCTGCTTCTTCTAACAAACCAGGTGGATAAATCATCAACAAAAGTTATTATTTCAGAACACAAATTTATTGTATTATAATCATCATAATATTTTGTGGCGTTTTTTACTAAATTGTTTGTTTTACTAATCATCCATTTGTCCAAAATATTTGTTGAAGAATCATTATTTGGATCAATTTCTGTTGCGGAGAATAATTCGTAAAAGTTTTTTACATTAGCAAGAATCATCACTACTTTTCTGTGCATTTCTTTTACATTTTCTTCAAAGAAGTTCAAATCCTCTGCTCTCATTAGTGCGGAAGCCATTAAGTATAATCTTAAAGAATCCGCTCCGTAAGTTTCAAATATTTTTTCAGGATCAGGAAAGTTTCCTTTTGATTTTGACATTTTTGTTCCATCACTTGCAAGAATTGTTCCTGACACTACAACATTTTTGAAAGGGGCTTTTCCAAATAATAAAGTTGATAATACGTGCATGTAGTAAAACCATGCTCTAACTTGTGCAATATACTCTGATATAAAATCTGCAGGAAAATTTGTTTTGAACCACTCTTGGTTTTCAAAAGGATAGTGCTTTGCTGCATAAGGCATACTTCCTGATTCAAACCAACAATCAAGAACTTCAGGAATTCTATTCATTACTTCTCCGCAAGAACACTTCAAATGAATTTTGTCAACCACGTGTTTGTGTAAATCAACTTCCCCTTCAAGTTTTTCAACAGCGTTTTGTTTTAATTCAGCAACACTCCCAACAACTTTTATTTCTCCACACTTATCACATTTCCACACAGGAATAGCAGTTGCCCAAAATCTGTTTCTTGAAATACTCCAATCAGGAGCTGTTTCTAAAATATATTTGAATCTTCCTTCTTTAATATTTTCGGGATACCAATTAATTGTTTCTGCTGCTTTCATTAATTGTGGCTTTATTTTTGTTATATCCACAAACCAAGAATCCACTGCATTGTAAATTAGAGGAGTTTCACACCTATAACAAAATGGATAAGAGTGAGTGTAACTTTTTTCTTCAATCAAAATTCCTCTATCTTGTAAATCACCTAAAACATCATCATCAACTTTTTTGAACCATTTCCCTATCCAATTCTTTGGCCCTTCAATTAGTGTCCCGTCCTTTCCAATGTGTTGAACTATTGGCAAATCATATTTTCTAATCATTTGATAATCAAATTCCCCGTAAATTGCCATGTGAACTATTCCTGTTCCATCCACTGCTGTTACTTCTTTTCCACCATCAATTACATAATGTCCTTTTTTTCCGTTCAAATTCATTTCATAAAGTGGAACATACTCTAACCCCAAAATTTTACTTCCCTTGAATTCTTCAATTAGTTCATATTGTTTGAAAAAATTTTCTACTAATTCTTTTGCTAAAATAAATTTTTTCCCAAACACATTAATTTTTGCATAATCAAGTTCTGGGTTTATTGCAAGAGCCACATTTCCTATCAAAGTCCAAGGAGTGGTTGTCCAAGCTAAAATGTATTCGTTTTCTTTTCCTTTTACTTCAAAAGCAACTGTTGCTGTTTTTTCTGTCACATCTCTGTAACTATTATCCATCGCAATTTCTGAATTTGCGAGAGGAGTTTGGCAATGAGGACAATACATCAAAATTTTTTTTCCTTCATAAATATAGTTTTTATCATAAAGTGTTTTGAAAATATTCCAAACTGATTCCATATACGTGTTATCCATTGTTTTGTAAGAATTATCAAACTCAATCCACTTACCCATTGATCTAACAGTTTTTTTCCACTCTTTTTCAAAAAAGAAAACTTTTGATCTACAAAACTCGTTAAACTTATCAACACCCATTGTTTCAATTTCTTTTTTATCTTTAATTCCTAATTCTCTTTCAGCAATATTTTCTATTGGGAGACCGTGACAATCCCAACCCCACCTTCTTTCAACTCTATACCCTTTCATTGTCCAATACCTTGGAAAAACATCCTTACTAGTTAAACCCAAAATGTGTCCATAATGAGGAACTCCTGTAGCAAAAGGCGGACCATCATAGAAAACATACTGTTTATCCACTGGACGCATTGAAACAGATTTTTCAAAACACTTATTTTCTTCCCAGAAATCGGAAATCTTTTTTTCAATTTCAAATCTTGACATATTACTCACAAAACCCAAAAATAATTTTTAATAATTTACTAATCATTTTTTATTTTTTGAAATCAAATGGACGATAGCGGATTTGAACCGCTGACCCCTAGTGTATAAGACTAATGCTCTAACCAGGCTGAGCTAATCGTCCATAAACCCCAAATAATTAATTTTTAATTAACTAATTTTCAATCAACTAATTTTTAATCAACTAATTTTTAATCAACTAATTTTTTAAAACCAATTTTTTTAATTAACTCCTAACAATTATAGTAAACCCTAATAATTCTAGTAAATGAAGATTTAAAAAAGAACTTAATTGAACATAATTGAAAAAAATAATTCAAAAAAATGATTTTTGTTAAAAATAGTGAATTTTGCAAATTATTCAAGTATGGCTAAATCCCTTCTAGAATTCATAAAAAACAATTAACTAGTAGAGTTTAAAAAATAAAGGGTTGAATAAAAAATTAAAAAAATTAGAAAAAACTGTGAATTTAATTTTTCTTTTTTTTTAATTATTCAAAATTATTTCTTACCTTCTCGTTATCCACACCAGCTTTTTATTCCTTTATTCGCTTTCTTGTTTTCCTTCTTTTAGCTTTTTGTATTCCTTTGTTTACATTTTCGCATTTCTTTTCTTGCTTTCCCACATTTGTTTTACTTTTTCTTTTTTATTTCTTTTACTATTGTTTTTGCTTCATCTTTTAGTGCTAATCCAAACCCTATTCCCATCATTAAACTCATTGCGAACACTGCTCCGAATACTGCGATCAAAAATGTGTATTCTAATAGTTGGGTTGGAAGTCCCACCATTTTAATTCCCATTACAAAAGATACATAAACTATCATTAGTTCTAGAACTAACCCTAACATTTTTTTCATAGCAACTTTTGTTGCCTCAACCGCATTTCTTACATACCTACCAACAATCATCCCAAATATAAGCACAACAAATGCCGCAATTAGAGTTAGGATAAAACTTATCCAAAAACCAAGCATTTCTTGTATAGTAAATAAATTAATTAATTCCACTGCTTGTTTTAGGAAAATAAAAAACACATACCACTTTAAAATTGATCCAATAATTTCTGACAAATCCCTATTTCCAAGCGCTGCTAAAAGGTTTTGATTTTCAAACCAATCATCAAGACCAACATATTTTAGTAAACTAATAGCCAAAAATTTTACAAGAAGTCCAAACAAATAACCAATAACAACTAACACAAAAACAAAAGTAAGCACAGGAATTGAATTAACAAAAGCAGTGTAATAATTTGCAAATACTTCAGAAACAACTCCCATCATAAAAATCACACCTCAAACTCTAATACTATGAATTTCATCCTATTTAATTGTTTTTAATTCCAAAATTTTTTCAAATTTCTTCAAATTTATTAAATTTTTTCAAATATATTAACTTTGAACTTTTTTAGATCTATTCAAAATAATGTTTTTTGTTTCAACTATTGCATCACTCAACACATCATTTACTACTACAAAATTAAATAACCCCATTTGTTTTATTTCATTTGTTGCGAGTGAAATTCTTTTATCAATCACTTCAGGAGTATCTTTTCCCCTTTTTTCTAAACGAGCACGCAAATCATCAATTGTTGGAGGTTTAATAAAAATTGTTACCACCCCTTTATTTTTTTCTTGAATAGAAATTGCCCCCTGATTATCAGTTACTAATAAAACATTTTTACCAGAATTAACCACAGCATTAATTTCTTTTTTTAACGAACCATAATAATTATCATAAACTTTGGCCCACTCAAAAAAAGCATTATTTTTTAGTAATTTTTCAAACTCGCTTTTTGATAAAAAATGATAATCAACATCATTTTTTTCACCCACACGCGGAGCTCTAGTAGTACAAGTTATTACCCTTTTGAATTTACTCTTAAGATCCTTCATAACACCAACAGCAACAGAAGTTTTACCCACTCCCGAAGGGCCAGTTATTACAAAAACACGCCCCTTCTTTTTTGCAATATTTTTTGTAACATTTTTTATAACATTTTTTGGAATATTTTTTGGAATATTTTTTGGAATATTTTTTTGACCAATTTTATTCTCAATTTTTTTCTTACAATTCACTTTCTTTACTTTTTTTTTCAAAACCATAAAACAAATAGAGAAGAAGAGAATAAAAACAATATTGTCAAAAATGAAACCAACATTTCTAAAAAAGTGCAATGGAAAAACAATGGTTCCAACAATGGTTCCAACAATGGTTTTTAGTTGGCTCAAAAAAGTGTCCAACAAATTACGCTATAATAATTTGGGCGAATTTAATTAAATTAATTTTTAGTTTAATAAAAAAAATAAAACAGAAAAATCAAAAAACAAAATTAATTAAAACAGAAGAAATAAAATAAAATGAAAAAAAAAACAAAAATAAAAAAATTAAAATAATTGAACTCTAAAAGGAGAGCTCAATTATTCCTCAATAGTTTTTTGGAATTTACATTTCCATTCCGTTTGGGCCCATTCCGCCCATTCCTGGTTGCATTTTTGCTTTTGATGATCCTAAAATTATGTCATCAATTCTTAGTATCATTTCTGCTACTTCACTTGCTGAATCTATTGCTTGGGTTTTTACTTTTAGTGGTTCTAGCACTTTTGCGTTTTTCATATCCTCTACTTTTGATTTGTATACATTTACCCCAACATATTTTCCGTCTTTTTTTGTGTGCATACTTCTCAAATTTACTAGAGTGTCTATTGGATCCATTCCTGCTGTTTCTGCTAGTGTTCTAGGAATTATTTCTAGTGCTTCAGCGAATGCTTCTATTGCTAGTTGTTCTCTTCCTCCAACAGTTTTTGCATAATCTCTTAATTTCATTGCAACTTCTATTTCGCAAGAACCTGCCCCCACTAGTATTTTTCCCATTTCAATTGCTGAAGCCACTGCTCCAATTGAATCAACTAGTGCTCTTTCTGCTTCATCAACTACGTGTTCTGTTCCCCCTCTTATTAGGATTGATACACTTTTTGGGTTTTTGCACCCTTCCACAAACACCATATTGTCCCCTGCAATTTTTCTTTCAAGAACTTTTCCTGCGTACCCCAAATCTTTTGAATTTAGTTCTTTAATGCTTGTCACAATACTTGCTCCTGTTGCTCTTGCTAGTGCATCCATATCAGATTTTTTTACTCTTCTCACCGCAATGATTTTTTCTTTAGCCAAGTAGTGTTGTGCAAGATCATCAATTCCTTTTTGAGTAAACACAACATTAGCCCCAGCATTTTTTATTTGTGTAACCATTTGTTTTAGTTGTCTTTCTTCCTCATCAATAAATGCTTGAAGTTGTTCAGGAGTATTGATCTCAATTTTTGCATCACTCTCTGGTTCTCTCACTTCAAGAGCCAAATCAAGCAAAGCGATTTTTGCATCAGCAATATTTCTTGGCATTGCAGAATGAACAATTTCTTTGTCAATAACAATTCCACTCACAAGTTGAGTATCTTTTAGTGATCCCCCTGTTTTTTTTTCAAGTTTTATATTATCTTCATTAATAATCATTTTTTTGTCAACATTATCAACAACTGAAGTAACAGCATTAACCACAATATCAGCTAATACTTCTGATGATTCTGCAGCTTTACCAGTCATTGAAGTCAGTGCTACTGTTTTAATTAATTTTTTATCAGAAAAATCAATCGGGTCAGCGATCTCTGTGTAAAATTCTTTTGATTTTTGAGCAGCCATTCTGTACCCATTAATTATTACACTTGGATGAATTGAATCATCAATTAATTTTTCTGCTTTCTCTAAAAAAGTTCCAGCTAACACCACTGCTGATGTTGTTCCATCCCCAACTTCTTTATCTTGAGTTTTTGCAACATCAACCATCATTTTTCCAACAGGGTGTTCAATCGCCATTTCTGATAAAATAGTTGCCCCATCATTAGAGATAGTAACATCCCCCAAATCATCAACAATCATTTTGTCCATTCCTTTAGGACCAAGAGTTGTTTTTACTGCATGAGCCACCGCTCGTGCAATCAAAATATTCATTCTTTGAGCATCCTTTCCTCTGGTTCTTTTTGTGCCCTCACCCATGAAAGCATTATCTTGTCCATTTTCAGCCATACTATAATCCCCCTTAGTAAAAATAATTCAAAACAATTAGTCAACACTAAAATAATACTCCAAAAAAAGTTATATAAAGCTTGTGGAACGCAAAAAAAGAGAACAAAATAAATTCAAATAATGAAAAAATAATGAAAAAAACCACTAATAAATAAAAAAATAAAATAACAAAAAAAAATAATAACAAAAATACAAAACAAAAACAAAAAAACACTAACAAAAAAACTTTGACAAAAAAATTCTGACAAAAAAATATTACTTGCCAACACAGAAAAACACTAATACAAAAATTAACAAAAAATACTAACAAAAAAATTAACAAAGAATAATTACTTGTTCTTGCGAACCGGATAATTTTTCTTCTATTTCACAAATAGTGTTTTTTAGTTTAGAAATCCACTCACGATTAACAAAATATTTCCTATCCTTCTTCAACAAAACCCCATCAGCACAAAGTTCATTCAACAAGTGAAAAACAGCTTGATTTGTCACCTTTTTCTCTCTAAAAGAATTAATTATTTTGGTTAATTGAATACAAGACAACCCTGGTTGAAAACCAATCAAAGAAACAATTTGTTCCCTAACAGAAGAAGAGGAAAGCTCACTAAAAACAGGATCTTTTAAATCAAGAACACTAATATTTTTGAAATTAAAATCAAGAAATTTTTGCATCTAATAATATGCCTAGATATATATAAAAGCATTATTGAAAAAATATTTTGTATATTAAAAATTAATTAATATGATTTAAAAATATTTTAATATCATTTTTAGTGCAATTTTTAATGTAATTTTAGTGTAATTTAACATAATTTAAAAAATTTAAAAAATTTAATGTAATTTTATTGTTTTTGATTTTGGCGATATTTTATGAAGTCAGTTCAAATAATTTTAATGGGTTGGGAGTTTGACAGATTTATTTATGGGATTAAACAAAAACCCCCAAATAAAGTGATTTTTATTTCTTCTGATTCTCAAAAATCCCATGATGAGAAATGGGGAGAAGCAACAACAAGCATTGCCGAAAAAATTGGGGAATCACTAAAACAAATTATTGATTATGAAATTATGTTGTTTGATTTTCACAATCTTGAAGAATGTATTGAAAAAACAACCGCCCTTCTTGAAAAACTATCAAAAGAATATGATGAAATCAATGTCAATATTTCTTCAGGAACCACTATCCTAAAAATGTCAATGATGCTTGCAGCACAATACTATCCAATAAAATTATTTTATGTAATCCCAACCCAATACACTCACCCTGGAGAAATAATCACAACAGGAGCTCGTGCGCTTGTAGATCTCCCTTCAATAAATTTAAGCAAAATCGCACTCCCTGCAAAAAAACAAAAAGAACTAATTTTGCTTTTAGAAAAAAACCAAAAAACTTTTACTCAATTAACAAAAGAATTCGCTAAAAACAAAAACATTAAACTAAACCCTGATAAAATGAAACAACTAAAATCAGGATTATTTTATAATTTAAAAAAACTTAAAGAAAAAAATTTAATAGAAATGGAAGTAAAACAAAAAGAACTTTTAATTTCTCTCACTCCCACAGGAAGTTTTCTTAAAACCACTCTAAAAAACAAACGCCCAATTGATCCAAAACAAACCAAACTAAAAATAAAAAAAATAGAAAACGAACACCCTTTCAATTAAATTCAATTCAAACACATTTGTGAAATTTATGGAATGTAAAAAAATTATCCAACTCTCTAAAGGGTGGAGTTCATACATTTGGTTAATTGAAAACAAAAACGGAAAAAAATTTGTGTTAAAAGAAGTTAGAGAAAAATCTCCAAGAAAAGATCTTGCACAGCGCGAAGGAAAAATGCTAATCCGCGCGAATAATGTTGGAGTAGGACCAAAAATTGAAGAAATTAATTTTGAAAAAAATTATGTAATAATGGAACATATTAACGGGACAAAACTTTTTGATTTTGTTTTGGGAAAAAAATTTGATGATGTTACAAAAAAAGAACTTTACGAATTAATTAAAGAATTGTATGAACAATTGTTTTTGCTTGATAAAATAAATTTAAGCCACAACCAACTCCAAGTGGGCAAAAATATTTTAGTACAAGAAAAAATAATTAATGGTGAACGAAAATTTTTTCCAACAATAATTGATTTTGAAAAAGCCACCCTTAAAAAAAACAATAAAACAAAAAACATTGGACAAATTGAAAGTTTTCTTTTCTACAACCCCCATGGAATAGTTGCAAAAAAAATAAGAGAAAAATTGAATTTAAAATTATAAATTAAATTTGAATCACAATTTAAATTATAAAAATCGCAATTTTAAATTTTCTGACAATTACCCAGTTTCGACAGAGCAATTATAATTTAAATTTTCTATCAATTGCCCAGTTTCGGCAGGGCAATACGAAGCACGATGCCCAAAAAGGGCATCCTGCGGAATAAAATAAATAAAAACAACAACCCAAATTTTAGATTACTCAATTTCGACAGAGCAACTATAATTTAAATTTTCTATCAATTTCTAAAGAAAGTATATCACAAATTGTTTTCATTGATTGCATTTGTTGAATTATTCTTTCTTTCTCCAATTCAATTTCTGTTATTGTATCATATGGTTCAATCGCTTCTTTGAACATACTTCTATCAATGTAAGGATAATTATATGAATCCATTTTTTTTGACACTCTTTCAACAATCCCCCCAAGCCAAACATTCAATCCTCTTTTAACAGGACCTTTAATTGTTTTTCCTGGTGAAAGATTTTGTCTAATTTTGTTAGTTATTGTAGCTTTTGGAAAAGGCAAATCAGTATTATTAATATTTAATGAAACAGTGTTTGACTTTGCATCAGAATCAATTTTTGCAATAACTTCATCACACTGAGTTTTGATAGAATTAATTTTTGTTAAAAGTTCAACCCTTTGTTCGTTCAAATTTTTCATTCCTTCATAAGGACCAATTGCTTCTTTTAACATATCATAATTAACAAAGGTATACGGTTGAGAATCCATTTTTTTGGTTATTTTTTCTATTAAAGAATCAACCCAAATATTCATTTCATCCTTAACAGTGCCCTTAATTTGCTTACCTTTTGAAACATTTTTTCTAATAAGGTTAGTTATTGTAGCCCTAGGAAAAGGCAATTTATTCTCGGCCCCTGCACCACTATCCACAGCAACTTCTTCATTTTCTTCATTTTCTTCATCAAACTCTTTATCCAATTCTTCATCATTTACTTCATCAATCTTTTCATCAATTTCTTTAATATCTTCAACAATTTCATTAACTTCTTTAGTTCTTGCCTCAATACTAGTCATACAAATAACCCCTAAACACCCTATTAAATTAGTAAATATTATCTAAAACGGATAAAATATAAAGGCATTGGTTATTACAAAAATTACTAAAAATGTTCAAAAAAGATAAAAAAAGATATAAAAAAGCATTAAAATTTTTAAAAAAATTCAAAAAAACTAAAAAAATAACCCTTTAAATAACTCTTTATTTGAACAACATTATTTTTGATTTGTTTAAAAGCCAAAAAATCCACCCCCCAATGAGAAAAACCAAAAACTTAACTCCGCACTAAACTTTAACTCACTATTGAAGCAAACATAAACACTATGCTTGTAAGCATTGCGAGACCAATTATGAGCATTTGTTGAAGATCAAGTTCATTGAGTTTTACTACAAATAAACCGAACGAAAATAGTAATATTAAAAGACCTAAAACCAAAAACCCGTAAGAAAATAACATTGTTTTTTTTCTGTACTTATGAACTTTTATTTGTTCTATGTCAAGCTCAACTTGTGATAGTTTTTCGTGAACAGAATCAAGAGCAATTTTTACCATACCCACAGTTTTTTGTGAAGACCCCACCACCTCATTAACTCTTGTTTCAAAAGCTTTTGTTTTATCAAGAACATCTTTTTCAACTTGACCCAATTGAGCCAACGCAACTTGTTCCACTCTTTCTTTTTCATTATCCTCAATTTTTTTTAATTCACTGCGAATCAAATTGTCAAAATCTTTTTTATTATTTGAAAATTCTTCTCTAACCATTGAATTTATTTCTTTTTTTAGTAAAGTAAAAGTATCTGCTTCAGCAATCAACAATAATTTTTTTGCTTGCTCATCATTAACTCCTAGATCTTTAAGAGTTGAAACAATTTTTTCTCTCGATTGGCCCTCTTGAACCATTTTTTGAATAACTTGAATTATTGATTCATTTTTCATAAACACACCACACAACAACCAAACAACAATTAACTAACCCCCAACCACTAACACAATTAATTACTTAACACAACCTACTCCCCAACTACCACTTCTTGTGAAAGTTTTTGTTCTAACGCACCCACTTTTAACAAAAAAGAAATTCTTGACTCCCCAGATTTAATTGGAGTTAAAGTTGAATATAAGTTTATGCATTCATTAACATTTAAGGAAATTGTTTTCAAAAAATAATCGCCGGAAAAATATCTTTTATCAACAGTTTCAAGCCAAGAAACATCATGCAAATTATTGTTAGAAACATTACAAAGCTTATACACAACATCATACTTTTTACCAACAACCATATTTTCAGGCAACAACACATCAACCCTAACCGGTTTTAGAGTGGATTCTTCAAGTTCAAAAAACAATTTTGCAGGCCTATTAAATGGGGATTGAACAACAACATCATACAAATTTGAATCAACTATTGGCACCTCATACAAACCAGAGTATGTTTCTCCTGGCAACAAGAAATTATTTTCGGGTTTAAGTTTAAAGAATTTTTTTTCACCACCAAAAAGAACAACCACTTCAATATCTTTAACTAAATGGTTAGAAACATTTTCTACCCCAAGTGTCAAAATCAAATTTTCCCCAGAAACAGAAATAGAAGAATCATACACCTCTAATGGTTTTGTAAAAAAAAACAAAAAAATCAAGGTTAAAATAACTAAACAAATCATTATTACAAAAAAAGGATAAATTACTTTTCTTCTAGAAATAAGATTAATTACAAAACCCATACCTAATAACCTTCACCAAATAACTTCGCCTAATAACCCACACCTAATAACCCATACTTAATAACCCACACCTAATACTAACTATTTAAGGAGTATTAATAGTTTTCTAAAAACAAAATATTAGAATTTTTTTAATTCAACAAAATCATCAAAAAATTGAACCAGTTTTGGTAAAAACGGATTTTTGCTTGATAAAAAGAAACCAGAAACAGAATGTTTGTGCAAAAGTTTAGTCATTGAATAAACAAATTTTAGTATTATTTGATCATCATGATACAGAGAAAAAACATCTAACGAGTCAAAAACCACAACACACTCTTGGTCAGAAGAATTTTTTCCCTCAATCAATTTAACTAATTTTATTTGCAATTGAGTTAAATTTCTTAAAGAATCAACAAAAAAAATATTACTCGTGTTTGCAACTCTTGAAATACTTTTAGAAATCGTGTCAATCAAAAATATTTTATCAGAATCAATCTTATTTTCTGACAAATAACTCAAAAATTGATTATAATTAGTTGTTGTTAAAATAAAAATAGGGGTTTTGTTAGAGTTTAAAATAAATTTAATCAAAGCAAGAGAAACATCTTTGTTATTTACTGAATCACACCCAATAATTGTTTGAGTATTTTTAGAAAAACTAATTTGTTTCTCCAATTCATCAATTATTTTTTTTTCTTTTGAAAGAAAAAAATTTATTTCATCAAATTTATCTTGATTTAGTGACTTTTGAAACTCTGTGGACTCGCCTTTTTTTTCTTCAAGCATCTTTTTTAGTTTCTCAAGACTAGAATTATACATACTTGTATTATTGAATTAAGCTATATTAAAGAATTACCATTAAAGAATAAACATTAAGAATTGCTATTAAAAAAACCCTGAATTAAAGAAGACAAGTTATTAAATAAGAAAGAACTACTAATTAAAAGCTAAAAAAGGTATTTTTATGACCGAAAACGAAACAAATTCTGACACAAATGATTACTTTAAACAACTAAAAGAAGACATAATAAAAGACACGAACAACAACAAAAAAGAAGAAAACACGGAAAAAGAAAAAAAGGATGACAAAGAAAAAAAAGAAAAAAAAACAAAAAATGAAATAACAAAAAACGAAAAAACAAAAAGCTCAATAATTCCTTACAAAAATGATGAAAAAAGTGCTTTTGAAAAATTAAAAGAAATTAGTGAAAAAAATAAAAAAACTAACGAAAAAGAAAATAGTGAAAACGAAGAAAAACAAAAAGAAACAGGATTGGATCCTTCTAAAACCCAAAATGTTGATCAAAACTCAAAAAATTATTTTCCAAATAACGAAGAAACAACAAAACAACCAGAAATAAAAATAAACATTAAAGATGAAAAAAATGTTGAAAAAAAAAGTGTTGAAAAAAAGAATGTTGAAAAAAAAATAAATAATGAAGAAGAAAGAGATATTGAAAAAGAATTGAATTTTAAAGATGAAATTAATTCTAAAAAAGTTAATTCTAATAAAGATAATTCTAATAAAATTGATTCCGATGAAATTGACCCAATTTTTGAAACAAGAACAAATGATCAAAAAGATCTTGAATGGATAAAAGAAGAAATAACTGAAGAACCTAGTGAAAATAAAGAATTAAAATGGCCAAAAAGAAACAAAATTGTGAATGAGGTAGTGGAAGAACCACGAATAATAAACCAAGAAAACAAAATAATTAATGAAGATAACACAGAATTTATTCCAAGCCAAGAGGACGAAATAATTAATGAAGAAGATGCAGAATTTGTCCCAATAATACAAATGGAGAACTTAAACAAAAAAATTGAACTAACTAATAAAAACTATAAAACCCCTGTTGATGAGATTTTTGAATATATAGAAAGCTATCAAAAAATTGGTTTGGATGAATTAGCAAAACACACAAAACTTAGTTATTCTGAAGTAGAAAAAATAACAAAAATGTTTGAAGGGGAAGGAATTGTTGAAATAGATTATCCAACAAGTTTAAACAGAAAACCCACTGTCACTTTAAAAAAAGGAGTAAAACCAAGATTAGAAAAAAAACCGGAAGGAAAAATTATTGAAAAATACAATTTACTAGTCGATAAAGTTCCGGCCACAATTTCCATAATCTTATCTAGTGAAGAAAATAGATTGGTTTATAATATTGAATTGGTTTCTGTTGGAACTTATACAAAAAAATATTTGGATTTTATTAAAACAGAAATTGCAGAAACAATGCCTATTGAACTTGAAGAAATCATTGACCCACAAAAAGCTCAAAGATTAAAAGATAGATTTTTTGAAGAATCAAAAAAAAGATTAACTCAACACTTCCCAAACCTTAACGAAGAAACAATTGATATGCTTAGTGGGGTAGTATTACACGAAATGTATGGACTTGGAGAAATAGAAATACTAATTGGGGATGAGATGCTTGAAGAAATCGCGATCAATTCAGCAAAAACCCCAATCACAGTGTATCACAGAGTTCACGGATGGTTAAAAACAAATATGCTTCCAGGAGATGAAGAAGAAATACTAAATTACGCTTCACAAATTGGAAGAAAAATTGGGAGAGAAATCACAAACCTAACCCCAATACTTGATGCTCACTTACTTTCAGGAGACAGAGTAAATGCAACTCTTTCACCAATTTCTTCAGAAGGAAACACTATCACTATTAGAAGATTTGCAAGAAAACCTTGGACAATAGTTGATTTCATTGGAAAAGCACACACAATGAATTCAGAAATGGCTGCAACACTATGGCTCGCAATGCAATACGAACTCAACATACTAATTGCAGGAGGAACAGCAAGTGGAAAAACAAGTGCACTAAACTCAATGCTAGCACTCGTTCCATCATATCACAGAATCATTTCTATAGAAGATGTTAGAGAAATAGTTTTACCAAAATTTTTAGAATGGAACTGGATACCACTAGTAACCAGATCCCCAAACTCTGAAGGACTCGGAGAGGTAACAATGCTTGATCTAATGATCACTTCACTAAGAATGAGACCCGATAGAATAATTGTGGGAGAAATTAGAAGAAAAAAAGAAGCAGAAGTATTAATGGAAGCAATTGAAACAGGACACAGTATTTACTCAACAATCCACGCAAACTCAAGTTACCAAGTGCTAAGAAGATTAGCAGAACCACCAATAAATATTCCACTAATGCAAATAGAATTAATTGATTTAATTGTTGTGCAATATCGTGATAGAAAAACAAACAAAAGAAGAACTTACGAAATAGCTGAAATAGAAAAAACAAGCACCGGACAAGGACTACAAATAAACACTATCTACAAATGGGTGCCAAGAACTGATGGGTGGGAAAAACTAAACAAACCAACAAAACTAATAACCCTCCTAAACGCACACACAGGAATGACAGAAGAAGACATTAATAGAGAAATTAAAGAAAGAAAACGAATACTTGAATGGTTAAAAGAAATAAATTTGAACGAACTAAATGATATAGGATACATCGTGAAAATGTTTTACTCATACCCAGAAACCATAAAAAAATTTGCTAAAGAAAAAAAATCATTTGAAGAAGTGAAAAGAATAATTGATCAAAAACACGCGTAATAAAAATAAAAAATAATAAATTATGAAAAATGATGATTTATGAAAAATAATAATTTATAAGAAATAATAATTTACAAAAAATAATATTTATGAAATAATAATTTATAAGAAATTAATATTATTAATTTATAACAAAAAATTGTTGAAAGTGAAATTTTATGAACAAAAACCCATTAATGATGCTTTTCCCAATAGATAAAGCAGAGCACGTACCAGGATTTTTAAAATCCGTAGGAAGATTCATAGCCAAAATATTTTTTGAAATAAAATACGATTTACAAAAATCAAACATTAATTATTCAGCAGGAGCGTATTGTTTAGCTTCATTATTCTCTGCACTAATATACAGTTTTGTGTTTTTGTTTATTGGAATGGTGTTTGGGGTGCTAATAACCAGAACAATAAACTCAACCACCATAATGGTTATGTTAGTGTTTTCAATAATGGCTTTTTTTGGCGCAATGACTTTTCACTTATCATACCCAAAAATTGCTTCAAAACAACTCGCAGGATTAATAGAACAAGATTTATTATTCGCATTGAGAACAATGCTAATCCAAATTAGTTCAGGAACAAGTTTGTTCGAAACAATAAAATCAATTTCAAAATCAAACTATGGACAAGTTTCAAAAGAATTTGAACTAGTAGTGAAAGACATTAATTCAGGAATGAGTGAAACCAAAGCACTTGAAAGACTTGCATTCAAAACAAAATCCGAAGTACTCAAAAAAACTATTTGGCAAATTATTACCACACTAAAAAGCGGAGGATCACTAACTAATGCACTCCACGCACAAGTTGATTCCCTTGTTGAACAACAAAGAGAATCAATCAAAAGATACTCTGCAGAACTAAACTTGTGGACTCTTATTTACTTAATAGTAGCTGCAGCACTCCCTTCACTAGGAGTAACATTCCTAGTAATTGCTTCTTCAATTAGTGGGGGCGGAATTGGACAAAACGCTGTAATAGCAATAGTACTAATTGCTTTCTTAATCCAAGGAGGATTAATATTACTTGTAAGAGCTAAAGTTCCAAAGGTGATAAAATGATACTTGACAAAATCTATATTTTATCATCAATAATTGTTCCAAAACAAATACTTGACCAAAAAATAAAACCCTGGTTGAGATATGCTGGATCAAGAGATAATGAAAGAAGATGGATAGGGGTTAGAATATTTTTCTCAACCCTAATTGGATTAATTGGATTTTTAATACCCTTCAGTGTATTCCCAATACTAAACACACTCTTTAACACAAACCTTTACTTCACCCCAAACATAACACTGACTCTAATGATAATGCTAGGATTAATTGGTTTTTTTGGAACAATGATTTTGTTCTACCTACACTTATCTTATGTTATTGATGGAAGAAAAAAAATGGTTGAAAATATTTTACCGGATTTTTTGTTTTTAGTAGGAAACAACTTGAAAAGTGGAATGACTCCCTTCTATGCTTTTCGATCAGCAGTAAGACCAGAGTTTGGACCACTAAGTGAAGAAATACAAATCGCTACTCAAAAAAGTTTAGGAATAGAATCATTTTCTGATGCACTAAAAGATATTGCTCAAAGAATTGATTCAAAAATACTCGCAGACACTACGAGATTTTTTTCCCAAGCACTAAAATCAGGGGGAAAACTTGCCCAACTAATTGAAACAAGTGCGAATGATATCAAACAAACAAACCAACTAAAAAAAGAACTAGTGACAGCTACAAGAATGTATAGTTTATTCATTATATTTGTAGTAATAATCGCATCCCCAATGCTTCTCGCAGTAAGTGTTCAATTCTTGAATATCCTAACCTCAATCCAAGCACAAACAAGCGGATTCAATACTAGCGCAGCAGGAATGAGTGTAGGAATTGGAGTAATAGGATCAGGAGTAACAATAACACCAGAATTTATGATAACAATGGGACACATAATTATTATAGTAAATGCATTTTTGGCAAGTGTATTTATTGGAGTGCTTGGAGGGGGAAAAATAAGAGAAGGAATAAAATACGCGCCCGTAATAGCGATAATTGGAATAATTTTATTCAATATTCTAATACAAGCAGTAGGGGGACTAATCGGAACATTTTAATAGTAAAAAAACCCTTCATAAATAGATTTATATATTAAAAANATATTAATTGATAAAAGTTTTAACTAAAAAGGAGGTAGTAAAATGAAAACACGAGGACAAGGAACAATTGAATACTTAGTAATAATTGCAATAGTAGTAGTAATAGCACTAGTAGTAGTAGGATTATTATTACAAATAACATCCGGTTTCGGAGTAACAAACGAAAACTCAGTAAAAGTTTCTTGGAAAACAGCATCACCATTCGCAATAGATGATTGGACATTAAACAATGGTAAATTAACCTTGGTTCTGAAAAACCAAACCTCAGAAACACTACAATTAAACAAAATATGTGTTAGTCCAACTGATTGTAATACCACACCAATCAAGAATATTGAACAAAATGCACAAAACAACATAACAATAGATTATACTTGCGAAGCTGGTTCAAGATACGCATTTCCAAAAAATGATATCTACATTGATTACAACAAAGGAACCCTAGCCAATATGCGACAAAATGGAGTTGCAGATATTGTAGGAACATGCAACTAAACCTCTTTTTTTGTGGGGAACATCCCCACAAATTAATTTTTTTTCTAAAAAATTTTTTCTAAAAAAAATAGAGTAAAAAAAAACTTTTAGATTAAGAGAAAAGCAAAAAATATTCACAAAATCATTTTTTTAAACCAATTAAAGAACTATACTCAATTTCTGGTAACAAAACAACTAAATTTGAATTAAAATAAATAGGGAGTTCGTTTTTATCAAAAACATACTTTGAATAAATACTAAAATCAATTTTTGAATTAATACCTGAATCAATTAAAAATGAAGAACTGTTTTCCCCAATTAAACCAAAATTAATATCCACCACCCCATCCTCAAACTCTAATACAAGAGAAGAACTCGCACTAGGGTTAATTATTTTAGAAATTTCAAAAGTATTGTAATCACCAAAATAATTAATCAAAACTGGGACAGCCCCACTTGACTCGATTGAATACCAATTATAATCAACTAATTGTTTATCTTTCACAAAAATATTCAAATCAATTTTTTCTAAAACGTTAGTAGTGTTTGGATAACTAGTGTTTGGATAAAGTTTTATTGAATTATTATCAAAATCATTTACATAAGTAAAATATTCCTCATAATCTCCATAAAATATTTCATAATTACCATCAAGAGCGTTTGAAAAATCAATTTCTTTATGTCCTTGATTTCTTTTAAAATAATTATCTAAAAACAATGAATAATTGTTCAACTCTGTTCTAACATTAGTGTCTTTTGAAATCGAATCACTCACTCTAAGTTCTAAAACAACTCCGTTATAATCAACACTGGTTTCAAACCCTAAAATATTTTTCAAATCACACCCAATATCATCATTAAGAAAAGGAATAATTGTTGAACGATAAGAAGAAATAATCTCTCTTTCATCAAGCACACTTTTTGATGAAAAAGATTGTGTTAAAAAAACAAGAGTTGAAGCGAATAATATTACTGCAAAAGTAAAAAAGAATGCTTTTGAATTAATTTTAATCATTGATTCCACCCACTCACCCTCGCAATGTAATATTTATTTGAATTATTTTGATTAACAACAATTGTTCGCTCAACTGAACTAATTTCTTTTGAGTACTTCACACACCCTGGTTTTATTGTACTAATAATTGGAAGAGACAAATTTGTATTTTCAAAAATTGTTACCTCAAAACAAAAAGATTGAGGAGTATTTATTAAAGAAGATGAAATAAGTTCTGCTGAATTTTGATTAATCGCGTTTTTTAAAATATTTGATTTTTCAAGAACCGACGCAACATCTCTTGAAGCATTAATTAAATCAATTGAGTTCCAAGAATTGAAAGAAACTTGGGACAAAAAAACCATTGAAGTTAATACTAAAATAAATACTAAAACTGAAGCAACAAAAGAATCTGTTGAAATGAATAATCCTTTTTTATTAATCCGCACTATAAAACACCCCTCTTAATAACACTGGTGAATTATCATACAAAACAACCCGATCATAGTAATATACTTTTTTTGAGTTTTCTTTTGCAACCCCTCCTGAAAAAATAACATTGTTTTGTGAATCATAAACAATTAATTTAAAATCAAACCCGCCAATCCCCAATTTTTCTTTTGACTTCTCATAATCTTGATTAAAAAAACTAAAAAAAGTAGAAAGTTTATTTTTAGAAAGAGTATTCCTTTCACTCGCTAATCCAAAAAAATTTATGTCCTCAAACGAAGCGTATTCCCAATTACTTGGAATCCCTTGTGAATAAATTAAAAAATTCATTGTGGAGTGAGCGATTTCATCAATTTTTTTTCTCTCTTCAAACAACGCTATTTGTTGGTATATATTTTCTGAAGAAATAAAAAAGAAACTAATTGTTACAACAAAAATGAATATTGCAATTATCATATCCGGAGAAAAAAATTGACCTTTTTTCCCAACAAAAAAATTGTGATTATAATTGTGATTATTCATCAGGATACCTCACAACTACAATCCCTTTTGTTTTTTCAAAAATAATAGGGCCATTAAAATCAATTACTTGGTTATTTATTTTTGCAAGAATGGGAGCATCAATATAACCGAATTCGTTCCAAACATTCACTGCTTTCTCTGTAAAAGAAACTGATCTGTTTTTCCCAACCCAAGAAATATAATCCAACACAACAGTATTTTCATCACTTAAATAAACATTGTTAATATTCCTTGCAATTCTAGTTGCAACCACATCCGAATCCCAATTAATGAATTTGGTTGAATTAAAATCGGTTCTATCTTGGAAAACCATTAAACCAAACAAAAAAATAATTAACACCATCATTACACTCACAATAAATTCCATCGAAACTTGACCGGAACTATTTTTGTTAAAATGTTTGACAAAATTTTTGGTGAAATTTTTGATAGGGTTTTTGATGAAGTTTTTGATGAGATTTTTGATGAAGTTTTTGATGAAGTTTTTGATGAGATTTTTAATAAAAAATGTTTTTTCCATAACAATCACAACAATCATTCCTACCGACAATACCACACACAACAATATTTCAACCCAACAATTATTCACACAAAATATTACTTACACAACAATACTCCGCGCAACACTCCTGCACAACAATTACTCATACAAAAATTATTCCACGCAACACTTCCCCACACAACAATCATTCATACAATAAAACTTAACTCACTATTGCTCCGTTCGTTGTTTATATGCAATATTTAAATCTTTTAAAAAAGATCCTGCATAATTATAATCCCCATAACTTGAATATTTTTCAATCAATTTAAAATAAACATCAAACCCAATGTATTGTGAGTCATTTATAGTGATTGGAAAGAACGAACCACTATTCAAATCAGCCAAATAATTAAACGAAGTTTTTACTTCACAAAAAGGATCATCACAAGAATAAACATTCATATCAACACTTGAAACTCCCACAGTATCACCAAAACCATAATCAAAATTTGAGTTTATTTGAATAGAATTCCAATCAACAACCACCCCCGCATCAACTATGTTTTTATCAACAAATTTTGCAACAACACTAGAATTGTATAATGCAAATATTTCCCCATCACTCAAATTTCTATCCCAAACACTAACCTCATCAATTAATCCATTAAAGTAAGTGTCATAAGTTGTTCCTGGACCAGTGTGAACACCAGTATCTCTTGACCCTATCCTTGCAGAATTAATATCGTTTGGAGTACTAAAACAAGAGGTTGTAGAAGAATTTCCATTAGAGTAAATTAAATGCTCTGAAGAAATTTTTTCCCCATTAATAAAAACCTTATTTCCTCCATTCCCGCAAACCACTGCAAAATGATACCATTTATTTGAATCTATTCTGGGATAATTTACATCTAATGAAAGAGAAAAAGAATTGTCTTTTTTTATTGAAAGTCCAAATCTGTTTGAATCATCAACATCAATAGAAAATTCGTTAAAACTATTTTGTGTCCCTGTGAGAGAAAATATCATTGAACGTGAATTATCTTTTCTAAAAACCCACCCACTAAAAGTTCCATCAGGAACAACAATTAGTGATTCATAGTTTAAATCAAAATAATCATCCACACCATCAAATTCAATTGCGTTAGAATCCCACACTCCACCCTCAACAATATTTGCTTCGTTCATCAAATTCCCATCATTCCCCCTTGCTAAATCCAAAACAACCCAATTCCCATCTTGTTGGATTTTTGTATTAAAATTGTAATAAGCAATTAAATTTTGATCCCACCCATCACCATTCACAGCAAAATTTTTGTCTTTATTCCAATCAAGTTCGCCTGTTGCTATCCACACAAAATCATTTTCTCTTTGTTTAGTGTTATTTCCAAAAGAAAACCAATTGTTCAAATTATTGTCAAGAACTGATTTGAAAAAATAGTGTATTGGAAGTGGTAAAAAATTTGAATCAATATTTGAAAAAGAATTATACCCCGCTGAAAAAATTTTTAACTTTCCTGAAAAAAACCCTGCATTGTTTGAAAATAAATTCAAATCAAGAGGAGTACAAGAATGTTTTGGAACAAAAACTTTTTTTGCTGTTGAAGAAACAAGATATAAATTACCATCAATTAAAGTATCAACAAAAAGATCATTTGCTGAATTATTACACACTGAAAAAATTTGTTTATTTTTTAACTCAGCATAATTAGTAACAGATCTTGTTCCTGGATAAATCGATAATTTTTCTTGAGCTGATTCACAAGTAACAACAATTGGATAAGTCATTGTTAAATCTGAAACAAAATTAATTCCACCAACATAAGTTCCTGAAGAATCATACAAACAATGTAAAGTTATTGGAATGGTTGTTGATTCCGAAGGATTAATTGAAAAATTTCCATAGCTATTATCAATAGAAATAGTTGCTTTATTACTACTAAAAGGAATAACTGAAAGATTGAATGTTTTTACTGAATCAGAATTATTAGTAATAGTTAAATTAATTTTTTTTTCAGAAGATTGTAATATTTTTTCTTGAATTTTTTTTGGATTAAATTCTATTGAATCAACATTAATTGAAACAAAATCAGGGAAAGCCACAATTCTAAACGAATACTCGCCTGTAGTGGTTGGCCAATTTCCTTTAACATCAACCACTGTGGTTTTAAACAAATCAGTGCCTGCAACATTAAGAACTAAATCATTTTTGTGAATAAATGATTTTCTGAGATTGGTTAGTTCAGGTAAAGTAAGCACTATTGTTTTTGTTGTTCCAGGACCCAAAAAATAAGCATCATTTATTTCTGTCGCGAGAGTATTTAACGCAAATTCCCCAAGTTTTCTTTGTTCAAAATCTCTTTGGGTTTGAAGGTGATTAAAAGCCATCCCTAAAATTACTGTAATAATTAGTAAAGATACAGAAAAAATAATTAAAGTTTCAATAGTAGTTTGACCCAATAACGCATTTTTGTGAAATAATTTTGCTCTTTTTTTACCAAAAACCATGCATATATAACAATTTTTGAGTTAAAAAATGTTTTTTAGAAAAAAATAACACTATTTTTGGAAAAAATGAACAAAAAAAAAACAATTTAAAAAAATAATATTAAACACAATCACCAATTACAACACAACTACTAATTAAAACAAAACCACTAATCACAACACAATTAATTACTCATTAGGAATTGTGATTGAAATATTTGAGGAAACATTTGAATCATTTAATGCTGCAAAAATATTAGCATCATACTTTCCACTAACTGCCTCACTAGGAATATTAAACGTTAAATCAAAACTATTACAATCCCTTGGAGAAACACTAACAATATTTGGTAACGCACTAATCCACCCAGCAGCATTTCTGTCCTCTGGTCCATCAGCCCCCCAAGAATTTATTGAAATTTTTTCTTGAGTTGAATTACAAATAGAAAAAGATTTAGTAGAAGATTGACCAGGGTTTGATTCAAAAGAAAGATCTTTTGGGTAAATAACTAAACCATCACTTTTTGTCAAAACTTCAAGCGATACATTAATTTTTCTTGAAAAATTAATGTCATTAATCTCACCAATTACTAAAATATACCCTGAATAATTTCCTTGAGCAAATAATAATTGATTAAAATCCACAGTTATTTTTTTTACTTCTCCAGGTGGTAAATTAAAATCATTAGCAGAATTAACATTTAACTCAACAGAATTGTGAGAAAAATTTTTATCCAAATAAAATTTTATTTTGCCAGAACTATTATTTCTTATAGTAAAATTTGTTGAAACAGAATCACCCTTTATTGCGGAAACTGAAATGTTTTGTTTATTTACTTCAAAATCATTGTAATGAATTTTTACTGAATTTCCATCATAAAACAAATATATCATGTTTTTTCCAGAAATTGGTTTAAAATTACCAACTACATTAACATCAGCCCCGCCAATATAAGTATGGCCATTTTTTAGTTGCACAATAAGATCAGAACCAATAAAACGAGTAGCAGAAAAATTAGTGTCCCGCGGAAATTCAAACTCTACTTTAATCTCTGAACCCGGACCCGCGTAATAAACAGTATTCACTGCTGACACTATTTTTTGAACACTTGATTTTGCCAAAAAAAAATCCTGATTATCATAAGATGAATTAACTTGATCAATATAAATCGCAAAAATTATTGTTAAAGCAACCATAGAAATAGATAAAAGCACCAATAACTCTATTGTTGTTTGTCCCCTTAATTTTTTTTTAAACATAAACTAATTAATCAAAAACTAGTTAATTAAACTAATCATTTTTGAAATTTTAAAAAAGAGATTTATAAATAAAAAATACGAGGGTTTTTATTAAGAAAATAACTAACAATTAACTATAAATAGCAAAATATTTGTCAAAAAAATAATTTATCAAAAAATTTGTTAAAAAAATTAAATTAGTGATAAAAATGAGTGGAGATACTAAAGTAGTGCAAACCCCTTTCCTCAAGGAAGCTATTAATAATTTAGAAAAAAATAGTGTGCTTGTTCTTTTGAATCAAAAACAACTAAAACCCTCAATTAATTTTGTGTTACAAAATTTTTTTGAAGAAAAAAAAACATTAATTTTTGTTTCAACCCAACCTTACCAAAATTATTTTGAAAAAGAAATCCCAAAAAATATTTTTGTAATAAACCTTACTAATAAAACAAATGGAGAAAAAAAGGACCAAATTTTTAATATTAATAATCCATCAAATTTGACAGGAATTCAAATCGCTGTGGAGAGTGTTTTGAAAAAAAATCCTGAAGATGTAACAATATTTTTTGATTCAATAAATTCTCTTGCAATACACAATTCTCCAAAAAACATTGCGAAATTCTTTTACATTTTTATAAACAAAACAAGTTTGCAAAAAAATTCATTATTACTATTCTCTGTTAAAGATTCAATGAATGAGAATGCGCTTGATAAAATAAAACAATTTTCTGGAAAAACTTTTGATTACTCAAATATTTTTATTTCATCAATTGAAATTGATAACTAATAATAACTAATTTTTTTATTTTAAAATAATTTTTTTAAAATAATTATTTTTAGAATAATTTTTTTAGAACACTTCAACATCAGGGTATACTACTATTCCTTCATCATCTTCAAAATTTATTGCACATAATTTGTTTGTGTGTCTTGTCCCTCTCATTTTTAGTACTTCTAGTGCGTGTATTCTTATCCCTTTTTCTTCATCGTGTTGGTAATGCAATGTAATAATTGCATCACTAATAAAACCAATACTTCCTTCTTGTTTTTCTATTTTTACTGGATCATCTTCACAAATAACAAGTGCTGTTACTCCCCATTTTCTTAGTAAATTAAAAAACTCTAATATTTTTTCTCTTCTTTTGTACTCATCAGTGAATAATAAACCATACGCAGTAATTGAATCTATTACCACTCTTTTTGCTTTTATCTCCGCTAACGCATCTCTTATTTGTCCCCCCCCTTCTTCAAGTATTGCTGTTACTTGATGAGGTTTGAATTGTAGCAATTTGAATTTCCCTTGCTCTTCTATTTCTTTAAAAGTCCAACCAAAATTTAGTGAGTGCTTATACAATGATTCTTTATCTTGTTCAAATGAAATGAATACTCCTGGTTCGTTAAATTGTGTTACTCCTTCATAAAGGAATTGTAACCCAAAAAGTGTTTTTCCTGTTCCTGCAGAACCAACTAAAAGAACAATTGATTCTCTTTCAAATCCTCCTTCAATTAATTCATCAAAACCCTTAATCCCTGTCTTTGCTCTGCCCTCAATTTTTTCTCCGCTCACTCTCAAATCTTCACTATGTTCCTTTTCACTACTTGTATGAACTTTTTCTTTTTTAGAGCCAAGCTCAATTATTTGTATAGGTTCCACTGATTGACTCTTTGTAAAAATAACTTCATCAGCCATAAAAAAAAACCAACTATGTCTAAAAACTAAAGCATTTTAAGTATATAAAACTTATATTATGTAATAATAATTGAATACAATTGAACCAAATTGAATTGAACGCAATTGAATTTTAAGTGGAATAACTTGATAAAACAAAAAACATAAGTTAATTAAAAAATAGTGAATAAAATGAATCCCTTAATTTTGGATATTTTTAGTCAATACATACACGGTTTTGCTTTGTTTAATCCGTGGGGAAGTGATTGGTTCGGTTTGTTATACTCGTGCGTGTTATTTTATTTTTTTGTGTGGGTTGGAAAAACCGGAAGAGTGAATAATATTAACGAAGAAATTGCTGACGATCTAGCACCAGGATTTATTTTAGCAATGTTTGCAACATTAATAAAATTACCAAACATAATAGCGACACTCGCTTTATTCCTCACATGGTTACTTAAAATAAAAAACAAAGAAGGAATGAACAAAAAACACTGGTTGAAACTTTGTGTTCAAATGTTTTTAATAATGGGGGTAGGAATATTTTTGGATCCATCAATAAATTGGATATGGATGATTATACTTTTAGGAATATTTTACATTAAAAACAAACTTGAACAAAGAATTGAAAAAAGAGAAGAAAAAGAAAAAAAAGATTAAAAAATCAAAAAAGCTAATATTAAAAACTTTCGTGAGAGAAAATATTTTAGCTGAACAATTAAACAAAAATTAGTCAAGAGCATTACAAAGTGATGATTTCTGATACTGGCTTTGAGAAGCTGGGGGATTAGTCTAGTGGTATGATCGGCGCTTTGGGAGCGTCAGGCGGGGGTTCAATTCCCTCATCCCCCATTAAAAAAATGTGTTATCTCGCCAGAGATAACAACCCCCATCGCCAAAAGGAATTGGCGTGAAATACACTCATCCCNCATTAAAAATTTACTTTTTTTTCTCACAATTTTGTTTCATTTTTTCATTTCGGTTTTTCCCTAAGAAAATAAATTTCCTTTTATAAATCAATAATATCTAATATTATTAGAAAGTTAAACCAAATTTGAGGTGGTTTTATGAAAGAAAAAAATAATACAATTGTTTTGGCAATTGGAATTGTTGCTTTGCTTTTGGTTGGTTTTTTTGCAGCTACTCTAATGGTGCCAAAATTACCTGACGAAATAAAAGTAACTACTGGAAGTCCTGAAGAATTACAAAGAACATTATCAGCTAATGGAACAGTAGAAAAACTTGTTTCGCCAGATCAAGCCGAAATTTATTTATCAGTAGAAACACTCGCAAACACTGCTAGTGTGAGCCAAGAAAATAATGCAAAACTTGCAGAACAAGTTAGAACTGCACTAAAAAACGCAGGAGTGAAAGATTCAGAAATAGAAACAACATATTATACAGTTAATGAAGAGTTTGAGTGGGAAGAAAATTGGACAAAAAAAGTGTCAAAAGGATTCAGAACAACAAACTCAATAAAAATAACAATAAAAAATTTAACAAAAACCGGAAGCATAGTTGATGCTGCGGTGAGTGCTGGAGCAAACAGAGTATCAAACATCCAATTCACTCTATCAAAAGAAGCACAAGAAAGAGCAAAACAAGAAGCACTAACTGATGCTGCAAAAATGGCTAAAACAAAAGCACAAAGCATTGCAAGCGGGTTAGGAGTAACTCTTGGAAAAGTAAACAGCATAACCGAAAACGCATACTATTACACTCCAAATTATAGAAACTATGATATGGCGATGAATGCAATAACAGAATCAAAAGCAGAAACACCAATTACTCCAGGGGATGTATCAGTAAGCGCAACAGTAAGTGTAATATATGAAATAGAATAATAAACAAAACAAAAATAAATATAACAAAAACAAATACAACAAAAAATAACTAAAATAAAAATAACTAAACAATTGGGGGGTTATTGACCCCCTAATTTTCTTTTTTTGCTTTTTCATTTTTAATTTTTCATTTTTTATTACCTTTTAATAATTCTCCCCTTTTTTTACTTTTTTGTATTTTTAATTTTTCATTTCTTTTTTGTCTCCTATTTTTTTATTGTTTTGTTTTATTTTCTTTTTTCTTTTATTCCTTTTTCTTTTTTAAAAAAACAATAAAATAATTATTTTAATCAAAAAAATAAACAAAAGAAGGTATGCATTTTATTACACTAAAAACTCATTATTTGTTATTAATAAAGAACATAACAATAGTTGTATGGATTCAAAATTAATTTTTACACTTACTCAAAGTTTCGTTGAGTCCGATTCATTTATTTCACCTCTCCCCCTTTTGCCCTAATTAAAATATCTTAAATAATTTAGGGCATTTTTCAAAAAAACAAAAAAAAACCAAATATTTAGGGGGGAACAAAATTTGGAAAATAAAAAAAATAAGGAAGAAAGTAATGAAAATAATGATTGGAACAATAATAATTGGAGCAATACTAATGAAAGTGATGATGAATTTGATTTAAAAAATTATAAAAATGTCATAATAAAAATTGGAACAAACACAATAATGAAAAATGAAGAAATAAATAAAGAGTTTTTAACAAACCTTACTATTAAGGTGGGGGAACTTATTAAGAGTGGGAAAAAGGTTTGTATTGTTAGTAGTGGAGCAATAGGGCTAGGGAAAAAAGCAACAAACTTTAATCCAACAATTATTAAAGAACAACAAGGGCTTGCCGCAATTGGACAAATCAAATTAATGCAAGAGTATCAAAAAAGATTTGAAAACATTGGGTTTGAGGTTGGGCAAGTTTTGTTATCACAACAAGATCTCTTAAACAAAGAGTGTTTAAACAATATCAAAAACGCTTTTGATTTTTTGTTTGAACAAAAAATAATCCCAATAATTAATGAAAATGATGTTGTTGCAACTGAAGAACTAAGAAAAAATGGATCTTTCTCTGACAATGATGCACTCGCATCACTTTTAGCAACAAAAATTGAAACAGATCTATTAATCATAATTACAGAAAAGGGGGGACTTGTTGGAAAAAGTGGAAAAATATTAAAAAAATTTTACCACGAAAACGAACTCGCAAATCTAGAAAACACTAAAGGAGGGAGAGGGGGAATGGAAACAAAAATAAAAGCAATTACACTCGCAACCACAAACAAATGTGATTGTTTTATCACTTCAAGTAAAGAAATAAACAATATAGAAAACAAAAACGTGATTGGAACTTTTTGCAAATCTGTCCCAAAAAAATTAAGCTTTAAAACCTCTTAGTTCATTATTTTTGTTATTAAAATACAAATAAAAAGAAAAATGGATTTGGTATTTTTATGAATGGTGAAAAATTACCGAGTTATGACACAAACCCTGGCGAGTGGTATACTGAAATTATACAAAAAGCAGAACTAGCTGATATTAGATACGGAGTAAAAGGAGCACTTGTTTTCCAACCCTGGTCTGTTGAATGTATGGAAAAAATGTATGATTATTTTGAAGCTGATCTAAAAAAAAGAGGACACAAAAACTATTGGTATCCCGCACTAATACCTGAAAGCTACTTTCAAAAAGAAGCAGAACACATCAAAGGATTCACGCCTGAAGTTTTTTGGGTGGAAAGAGGAGGAGAAGAAAAACTAGAAGAAAGATTAGCACTAAGACCAACAAGCGAAACAGCTTTTTACACAATGTTTGCACAATGGATACGATCCTACAAAGACCTACCATTTAGAACATACCAAAGAGCAAATGTATACAGATATGAAACAAAAGCAACAAGACCATTTCTTAGAAGTAGAGAATTTTATTGGATAGAAACACACTGTGCTTTTAGAACAAAAGAAGAAGCATACCAAAATGTGCTAGAGGATATGGAAACAACAAAAAGAGTGGTGTATGGAATATTTGGAATACCAACAATAGTTTTTGAACGACCAGCATGGGACAAATTTGCAGGAGCAGGAAGAACATTCGGAGCAGATGCAATTACTCCTCAAGGAAGAGTAGTACAACAACCATCAACACACATGATAAACCAACACTTCCCAAAAGTGTTTGGAGTAAAATACACTGATAGTGATGAAAAAGAAAAAACACCCTACACTACTTGTTACGGACCAGCAATATCAAGAATAATGGCAAGCGTAATACTTACACACGGAGACAACAAAGGACTAAAATTCCCGTTTGAAATTGCTCCAAAACAAATAGTAATAATACCAATTTTGGCCGAAAAAGAACCAAAAGTAATAGACAAAGCGAAAGAACTTTTAGAAACATTAGAAGAAAAAGGATACAGAATAGAATTAGACACGACAGATAAAAGACCAGGAGAAAAATTTTATTTTTGGGAAATGAAAGGAGTGCCGCTAAGAATAGAAATTGGGCCAAAAGATCTTAAAACAAAAAAATTCACTATGTACAGAAGAGATACTGAAGAAAAAACTACAATTAATGAAAATGAAATTATTGAAAATATAGAAAAACAAGGAAAAGAACTAAGCGAAAACTTGAAAAAAAAAGCAATGAAAACATTCAACGGACTTATTAAAGATGCAAAAAGTATTGACGAAATTAAAAAAATTGTGGGAACAGGAATCGCTAGAACAAATTTTTGTAGCGTGGAAAAAGATGGAGTAAATTGTGCAGAAACCATTGAAAAAGAAACAGGTGGAAAAATTAGAGGAACAAGAATTGATATAGAAGATAAATTAATTGACGAAGGCAAATGTGTAGTGTGTGGAAAAAAAGCAAACCATGTGGTTTATATTGCTAAAGATTACTAAAAAAAACCTATTAATTTTTTAAAACCCAAACCTCTATTTTAGAGTTATCAATAATTTTATCATGTGTTTTGTCAAAAACAAAACCGATTTTTTTGTAAAAACTCTTAGCATCAACATTATTTTCTTTCACTAACAAAAATATTTTTTCAACATTTCTTTTTTTGCATTCTGCAATAATTTTTTTTACTAAATTAGTAGCAACCCCTTGTCTTCTAAAAAAATCATCAACCCAAACAGCATTCACTCTACACTCACCATTTTCAAAAAATTCTCCCTCCACAAAACCAATAGGAGTGTTATTTTGAAAAGCACACCAAATACAAAATGAGCAATCAAAAATTTTTCGAGAAATATCAGTTCTTGAAAAAAAAGTATAAGGAAATTGATCATTAATCACAGTATCAAGCCAAGAAACATCATCCTCTTTAGCTTTGAAAAATAAAAACAAAAAAATCACCAAAAATCTACAAAAAATCAAAAACAAATATCAAAAAATTATTAACACAAATATCAAAACCAATACTAAAATAAACACCAAAATAAACCAATATCAAAACCAACACCAAAACACTGGACACCAAAACCAATATCAAAATAAACCGATACCAAAATAAACAAATATTAAAAATGAATATTAAAAAATTATTAAAAAACAAATTTAATAACAACCAAATAGAAACCCAACACACATTGTCCAACAAATTGCGTCCCAATGGTTTTGTTTTAAAAATTATTTTTTATTTCCTTTTAAATTTTTTTTCTTATATTTTTGCACATACTCATTTATTTCAACCTCACTCACAGCACACCCTGAAAATTTAGTTGCCCACAATGCAGCTTCAAGCTCCACAATTGTGGGACTTAATTCGTGATTGAATAAACCTTGTTCAAATGCAAGTGCAATAACATCAGCACTCCTAAACATCTTTAAATCAGGAAACATATCCCTAAAAGCAGCCAAATTTCTTTCATTCATTCTTATTTCTTGTGCTTGCCTTTTCTCCAAAACTTTTTTTAACCTCAAAGGATTTTCTATCAAAGATCTTGTTGTTCTTTCATCAATAAACAATGCTTTTGCTTCATAAATTTTTGCTAAAGCAAGCGCTTCAGCTTCCCCTCTTTGTAAAAGAGTAACCGGACCTGATTGTGTATAAAAAGAATGATTCGCCAAGTGAAGTATCTTATCCTCATATTTTTCACCCTCCGGAGTAGAAGGAACAACTCTCACAATTTTTTCATTAAAAGCATATTTTATTCTCGCAGCATTAAGTGCAAATCTTTTATTTTTTATTGGTCTCCAAACACTCTCGTGAGCAACATCATTTGAAACAACCAACTCAATATTGTTGTGTTTTACAAAAGATCTAAACACATTCATTAAACAAGTACCAGAAAAAGTAATCATTGTCCCAGTATCAATAACCGCTTTCATAAAAATCACTAACCACTATTCACCATATTCATTACAACAATCCTTATACAACCATTATTCAACCATTATACAACCATTATACAACCATTATACAACCATTATACAATTATTATACAATTATTATTCAATTATTATTCAATTATTCACTCCGTTTTTTTCAAGCAGTTCTTTTAATTCACTCACTCTTTTCACAATTCCTTTTGCTTCCATTTCTTCATCATGCATTGTGGTATAACCAATATAGTTTTGTAATTCTTTCTTGTCAGCACCAACTAGTGCTGCTGCTTGCGAAATACTCAACCCATAACTATAAGCCAATGAGGCTTGTTTTACTTTTGCTTTATCATAAATACTCGAAGCATAATACCCAAGATTAGAATCAGCTTCATTAATACTCCCAATTATTTTTTTCAAATAAGACAAAAGCAAATCGGTTTTTTTTTGTTTCGAAGCAAAAATAGCTGATTCAATATTTTTGAAAACACTTGCTTTAATTTTTCCCCAAATAGGACTATTAACAAAGTGACTCTTTGATTCAATTTTGTGAAGAGCATAAGCAATAACACCCAACTCCGCTTTCACATAATCATTTTCAGCAGCGGCCTCTCTAATAAGTCTATTACTAAGCCCCCTAAGTTCAAGTGTTCTTTTTTCTCTAAAAAGAACCAAAACCTCGTTTAAATCATAATCCATTGGTTTGAACATGAAAAATAAAAGAATTAGAAGTATTTAATAATTCCTTTGAAATAAAATAACAAAAAAACACTAAAAGTAGGTTTTTTTAACTAAATTAACCATAGTATTTGTGATAAGATGAATATTCTAGTGCCCCTACTTAGTGGAAAAGAAGATAATCCGGAATTCATTAAAGCAATAACCACGAACGGAAAAAAAATAATACTCTTACAAATAGTGGATAAAGAATTTTTGACAAAAACAAGCACCGCAATGGGAGAAGTAATGCAAAACCAAGCACTATTAACAAAAGTGAAAAAATCAATCCAAGCCAAGAAAAAAAAAGTGGAGGAAATCACTGAATGGGGAACAACAATCAAAAAAATACTATCAATCGCGATCCTACAAAAAGTGGACAAAGTATTTTTAGTAAAACAAGACAACCAATTCTTTGGAGACATACTAAAAGCAATGAAAAAAGAAAAAATCCCTTACGAAATAATTGAAGTAAAAGATGAAGAAAAAAAAGAAAAAGGATTTAATTTCCTAAACAAATTAAATAAATAAAAATGAATAAAAATAATGATAAAAACAAAAATAAAAAAATGATAGAAAATTAAAATAATGGAACAAATTAAAGAATAAAAAATTAAAAAAATAGTAAAAAATAATAGGAGTGAAAAAATGAACAAAAATATTGAACCCACTTTGATTGAAAACAAAATCATTATTGGGAATTCTACACTAAAAGGAACACTTGTTGAAAAAGGATTTGGAGAAAGCAAAGGAAACAAACTAATCCTTGATTTATTTGAAGCAATATATTTGATGGAAAAAGAAAAAATAAAAATAATTGATGTTAAAGGAAAAAAAATCTCTACAAAAAAAATATTCGAAATTGGAATAAAAGGAGATAAACAATTTTATTCAAAACAAAAAGTTCACGAAGATCTACGCGAAAAAGGATACTGTATCAAAACTGGTTTAAAATTTGGTTTTGATTTTAGAGTATACCCTAGAGGAAAAAAAATGGGGGAAGCACACTCACAATACGGAATCCATGTTGCTTGCGAAAACGAAAAAACATCAATGACTCAAATAAGCAGAATGACACGCTTAGCAGGAAACATCCACATTCGCGCAATAATTGCAGTAGTTGATAGAGAAGATGAAATAAATTATTACGAAATTAATAGAAAACTATTATAAGAACAAAAAATACTCACTTTCAAAAATCTTTTAACAAAAAAAATAAAAAAAAGAAGTTTTTGGAGATTTTTACATCCCCAAAACAAAAAACTAAAAACCTTAGAAAATTTAGAAATCAATTCCTCTAACTGTTTTTCTTCCATTTTCTTTAGCTCTAGCAGCAGCTTCTTTCACCATTTTAGATACTTTGATACTTAAAGCATCAACAGCATCACTTGCAGTGTTACATCCTTCTGCTTTAATAGCTTCTTTTATTTTTGATGTTACAACTAATATTTCAGCCATAATATATTCCCCCAAAATAAAAAATCAAAAAAACCAACTAAATGATTTTCTTGATTTTCCTAAAAAAAGCAAAGAAAAAAAGGTATATAAAGCAAATGGTTCAAAATCGCTATTTTAAAGCATTTTATAAGGTTTTTTGCCCAAAAACTATGTGCCGGTGATGACAAAACATTATTCTGATAGTTCTACACGGACAAATGATGAATGATGGGCGAACTGAGGCAAAAATGGATTTTTTCCATTTACACACTACACACACTACAGGGAATAGTAAATAATTGGCGAGGGGTTTAATGTTATTCAAAATTGTTGCAAATTGTTTTGACAAAATAGAGAACACTCCTTCTCGACTCACCACCACTGATTTTTTGGTAGAATTATTTGAAAACACTGACTCTGAAGATACAAAAAAAATTGTTTATTTACTACAAGGAAGAATCGCCCCCCAATTTGAAGGAAAAGAAATTGGTTTTGGAGAAAAACTAATAATTGAAGGAATAGTAAAAGCAAGCGGATACAAAAAAGAAGAAGTTGAAAAAAACTATAAAAAAACAGGAGATCTTGGAGAAACCGCGCAAAAATTAATCGAAGAAAAAAAACAAAACACTCTATTCACACAAGAACTATCCCTAGAAAAAGTTTTTCAAAATTTGGAAAAAATGTCAATACTAGAAGGAACAGGATCACAAGAACAAAAAAAGAAACTACTAGCAGAATTATTCAATTACGCAACACCAATAGAAGCAAAATACATTGCAAGAATTCCCTTAGGAAGCATTAGACTTGGAGTAGGAGATCCAACAATAATGGATGCTTTTGCAATAATTTTAGCAAAACAAGAAAATAAAAATTATTTAGAAAAAAGTGAAGAAGAGAGAAGAAAAATAAAAATTGAGTTAAGAGAAAAAATAGAAAACGCATACAATGTTGATTCTGATCTTGGAGAATTATGCAAAATTTTGCAAGAAAAAGGAATTAAAGGATTAAAAGAAATAAAAATAAAACCAGGAAAACCAATAAGACCAACCGCTGCAGAAAGATTACCGAACGCAAAAGAAATAATAGAAAAACTAGGAAAGTGCGCAGTAGAAGCAAAATATGATGGGTTCAGATTACAATTATCAAAAGATGGAGAAAAAATAAAAATATTTTCAAGACAAAGCGAAGACATTACTCAAATGTTTCCTGAAATAATTGAAGCTGCACAAAAAGAAATCAAAGCAAAAACTTGTATAATAGAAGGGGAAGCACTAGCATTCAATGAAAGCACACAAGAATACTACCCCTTCCAAATAACAATCCAACGAAAAAGAAAATACGAAATAGAAAAAAAAGCACAAGAATATCCACTCAAACTTTTTTTATTTGATGTAATGTATGCTGATGGAATAAATTATATGGAAAAACCATTAATAGAAAGAAGAAAAAAATTAGAAACACTCGTAAAAGAAGAAAATGAAATAATAAAATTAAGTGAATACATCATCACTGATTCAGCTACTGAACTAGAAAACTTTTTTGAAGAAAAAATATCACAAGGACTTGAAGGAATAATAGCAAAAGACCTCTCTGCACCCTACATTGCAGGGGCAAGAAAATTTGCTTGGATAAAACTAAAAAGATCCTACAAAGGAAACCTAAATGATACACTTGATTTAGTAATTATAGGATACTATAAAGGAAAAGGAAAAAGAACAGAGTTTGGACTCGGAGCACTACTAGTAGCAACATACAACAACACCAATGACACTTTTGAAAGTGTAGCAAAAATTGGAACAGGAATGAGCGAAGCAGATCTAACAGAACTCAAAGAACTATTAACAAAAATTGTGACAAAAAACAAAAACCCAAGAATTGTTTCAGAAATAGAACCTGATTACTTTGTAGAACCAAAATACATAATTGAAGTGAATGCAGATGAAATCACAAAAAGCCCAATGCACACTTGTGGAAAAACAAAAACAGAAACAGGATATGCACTACGGTTCCCAAGAATGTTAAAACTAAGAATTGATAAAAAAGCAGAAGAAGCAACAACAAGTAAAGAAGTAAAAAAACTACACGCAATGCAAAAAAAAGTATCACTAGAAATGAAGGATTATTTGAAAAAAGAATAATTTGTAGAAAAACTATTCAAAACCCCTTATTTTTGTAATACAAAAAGATTAATTAAGGAAAAAGAACTAACCTAATTAATGAAATTAATAAACATCATAATATTATTCCTATCATTTTGTTTCCTCGCATACATATCAATAAAACTGCATTTTTGGTCAATGGAATACAAAAACATGTTTTTTTATCTTGACGATTACACAAGTTTGATATTTGTGTTTCTTTTAATAATATCAATAACAGGAATACTAAAATGGTTATACAAATGGGAACTAAGAAGTTTATTGAGATAAATATCTTATTGAAATAAAAAATTTATTGGGATAAGAAGTTGATTGAAATAAAAAGTTTATTGAGAAAATAATTTTATTGAAATAATTAACAAAATTTAAAAAATTGGGTTGAGAAAAATGAAGGTTTTTGAATTACTAGTGTATGCAATAGTTGCAATTGCTTTAATTTTTATTGTGCTAACCCTTTTTAATATACCAAACGAAAATAACCTTATTCAAGAACTAAAAGAAAGCATTATTGTTGCACAAACAAAAGATTTTATGGGAAAAACAGTAAAACTTGAAACCGAATTAATTGAAAAAGATTTTTATTTAAGTAAAAATGCGTTTGAAGATGCATTAATATCAGTAGCACTTGAATGTAACAACCCAAACCTTTGTTGTATAAGAAAAGCAGAACAAATCGAAAACCAAATTTGCACAAAAAATATTAGTTGGGATTATGATTTTATGAAGTTGGAAAATGAAACAACCCTAAAAATAAGTGTTAGGTGTTTGAACGATTTAAAATTACCTATTTGTAGAATATACTTTGGATCATACCCCGCACAAGCAGAAATTGTTGAAATAAACAAATCAACAAATGAACAAAATGGAAAAATAATTTCAACAATAATTGTAAAAAATAATGGTGAAACACAACTAAATGCAGGGCGATTACAACTAACTCTGCAAAAAAATGTTGTTGGAGAATGGGAAGATATTATTGATGCTATCCAATACGAAATACAAGAAGTGCAATACCTTCTCCCACAACAAGAACACACATTTACTCAAGAAATAAACATCACCACTAGTGGAAAATACAGGTTGTTATACAAATTTTCTGGAATAAATGCAGGGTTTGATGAAAAATATTTGGAAATAGAACACTCCCAAAATCTTTGCACAATAATTGAAGAAACAAATTATGAAATACAAACCATTGAAGATGGAAAACTTTATAGAGAAATAAAAAAATGCGAAAACTGTAATTATGCTTATGAATGTGCAACAAAATGGCAAACAAAATACCCAAATGTGGATTACCAAATATTAACAAAAGACAAAACTTATTGTGAAAAAACAAACGAATTTAGTACTTGTGAATCAGAAGCAAGCTAGGATTTAAGGTTTATTAAAACATTGTAAGAGTGAATAGTTATGGATTTGAAAGAGTTTTTAAAAACCAACAAACTAAAAGAAGGTCAAACAATAACTTTTGATTATTGTGGAAATTCAATAGAAGGAATAATTATTCCTTCAAAAACTGATCTTAATTTAAAACTAAACTCTGGGTATAATGCTGGTTTTAAATTAAATAAAATAAAAAATATCAAAATAATGAGTGAGAATAAAAATGTTGGAAAAGCAAAAACAATTCAAATAACAAAAAATCCAAAACTCCCAACAGTCACAATACTGCACACTGGAGGAACTATTGCATCAAGAATAGATTACACTACTGGTGGAGTTTATGCAAATTTTGACACACAAGATATTTTGACAATGTTTCCTGAACTCGCAAAAATAGCGAATATTGAATCAGTATTTGTTTCAAATATGATGTCAGAAGATATGAGCATTGATGATTTTAAAAAAATAGCAATTGTTGTTAGTGAGCAAATAAAAAAAGAAACAAAAGGAATAATTATCGGACACGGAACTGACACTCTTGGATACAGTGCTGCTGCATTATCTTTCCAACTAGAAAATTGTCCAATCCCAATACTATTTGTTGGATCACAAAGAAGTTCAGATCGTGGATCAAGCGATGCAGGAATGAATTTAATTTGTGCAACAGAATTTGTTTCAAAAACAAATTTTAAGGGAATAGCAGTGTGTATGCACAATTCTACAAATGATGATGATTGTGCAATACTAATTCCCACAAAAGTAAAAAAAATGCACACCTCAAGAAGAGATGCATTTAAACCAATTAACGAAACACCAATCGCGTTAGTAAATCCCAAAACCAAAGAAATAAAGTGGATAAAAGAAAAAAAAGAATTCGAAAAAACAAGTGGAGAATTCAAATTATTGAACAAATTTGAAAAAAAGGTTGGATTAATAAAAATGCATCCACTAATCACTGAAAAAGAAATTGAATTTTATAAAAAAGAAAAATATTTAGGATTAATTATTGAAGGAACTGGGCTTGGACACACTCCAATTAGAGAAAATGATTCATTCATAAAAACAATAAAAGAACTAATTGATTCCGGATGTGTTGTAGGGATGACATCCCAATGCATAAACGGAAGAGTGCATCCAAATGTATACACAAATTTAAGAAAACTAAGTTCAATTGGAGTAATTTATTGTGAAGATATGCTTTCAGAAACAGCACTAATAAAATTATCTTGGTTGCTTGGAAATTATTCCAAAAATGAAACAAAAGAAATGCTTTCAAAAAATTTACGCGGAGAAATAACTAATTTTACAAAAATAAATACATTTGAATACTAAAAAATTGAAACAAAATTCACAAAAAAAAACCAAACAAAACAAAAATCAAACTAAATAAAAATTAAAACAAAAAAGAACCACCACACCACCCCCCTCCTCCTTACTTCCCTCACCCAAACCCTAAATTAACTCATTCACGTTAAAGAAAGGTTTATATATGTCTTCGGGAGCAATACTTGTATTGGTGAGAGCTTATGAAGTTCAAATTAATTGGAGTAATGACTCTAATATTGGTGCTTTTTTTGGGCACTGTGTCAGCGTATGCTGGATTTAGTGGATATAATAAGTATTATTACACTGATTATTACGCTCCAACTGTTTATTACCCTACTCCTTACCACACCCCTACTACTTATTACACTTCTTATTATAGCACAAGTTATCCAACAAATTATTACTCTACAAGCTACTATTCATACCCTTCTTATTCAACATACCCTTCTTATTCATCAACTTACTTTTACCCCGCATACACTCCAACAACATACACCACTTATGTTTACCCATCGTATAGTTATTACACTCCTGCCGTAGGAAATTATAGCGGACTATCAGTATACAAAAATGATGCTGGGTGGGGTTTCTCAATTTCAAGAGGAAATGTTTGCGGAATTTACGGATACTGCTAAAAAAATCTATTTAAAACCCTTTAACTATTAAAATTTGTAATGAAAAAAACAGAAGAAAAAATGGATTATTCTAAACTTGGTTTAAAGTGCGGACTTGAAGTACATCAACAACTTGACACTGATAAATTATTTATACGAACACCAAGCACCCTAACTGACGAAATTAATTTCACGATTGAAAGAAAACTCCGACCGGTTGCAAGCGAAATGGGAGAATATGATAAAACAGCACTAGAAGAATTCAAAAGAGGAGAAACTTTTTTTTACTCCGGAAACAGTGCAAATATTTCACTAGTGGAACTTGATGAAGAACCACCACAACCACTTGATAGAGAAGCACTAAAAACAATACTTGAAGTATCAGCTCTATGCAACAGCACTACAGTATCAACAATAATACCAATGAGAAAAACAATCCTTGATGGAAGCAACACAAGCGCATTCCAAAGAACCTGCCTCGTATCCATAGGAGGAGAAATAAAAATAAACACCCAAAAAAACGAAAAAAAAATCCGAGTGCAAACAATAGTGCTTGAAGAAGATTCTGCACGCCCAATAAAAAAAGAAGAAGGAAAAATATTCTACAACCTTGACAGATTAGGGATCCCACTAATTGAATTAGCGACAGAACCCGACATTACTACCCCACAAGAAGCAATACTCACAGCAAAAAAAATTGGGGAAATAATGCGACTCACTTGTAAAACAAAAAGAGGAAAAGGAACAATCCGCCAAGACATAAACATTTCAATAAACGAAGGAGCAAGATGTGAAATAAAAGGATGCCAAGAACTAGAAATGATAGGAACAGTAATTGAAAAAGAAGTGGAAAGACAACTTGATCTAATAAAATTAGCAAAAGAAATCAAAACAAAATTTGTTGAAAAAGAAGAACTAAAAAAAGCAACAAACAATGAAATAAAAAATGTCACAAAAATATTTCAAAACACAGAAGCAAAATTCATTAAAGGAAAAGAAGTGTACGGATTAAAATTATCAAAAATGAAAGGGCTATTAGGACAAAAAGTAGGGGCAAAAAGATTCGGAAGCGAACTCTCAGCATACGCAAAAGCAAGCGGAGTAAGCGGAATACTACACAAAGATGAATTACCAAATTACGGAATAAGCGAAAAAGAAGTAAAAGAAACCACAAACATACTCGAATGTAAAGAAGAAGATAATTTTGTTCTAATCGTAACAAACGAAGAAAAAGCAAAAAAAGCATTTGATGCAATAAAAAACAGAATAATACTAGCTTACGACGGAGTAGTAAAAGAAACAAGAGGAGCACTAGAAGATGCTTCAAGCGAATACCAACGACCAATCTCTGGAGAAACAAGAATGTACCCCGAAACTGACATCCCTTACGAAAAAATTGATGAAAAATACTTAGAACAAATAAAACAAAACCTACCAAAAAGCGTAAAAGAAAGAGAAGAACTATACAAAAAACTCGGGCTAAGCACAAACCATATCGAAGAGATGAAACTAAACAACTATGCAAGATTTTTTGAAGAACTAGTAAAAAAAGGAACAAACCCAACAGTAACCGCAACCACCCTACTACAAACCCTAACAGAACTAAAAAGAGAAAATATTGACATTGAAAAAATTCAAAAAAAAGAAATAGAAAAACTATTAATAGCAGAAGCAAAAAACAAAATAAACAAATCCCTAATAAAAAAATCACTAATTGAAATAAGCACAGGAAAAAGCGTGGAAAAAATACTATCATCTCAAAAAACAATCAACACAAAAGAAATAGAACCAATCATTGAAAAAATTGTTTCAAAAAACGAAACACTAATAAAAACACGAGGACTCGGAGCAATAGGCCCACTAATGAGTGATGTGTTAAAAGAAAAAACACTAAACACCATTGATAAAAAAACACTAAGTGAAATACTAACAAAACAAATAAAAGAAAAAATGAAAAAATAAAACAAAAAAACAAAACAAAAACCATTAATTAAAAAAACAAAAAAACAGCGACCCCAATTTTTGTGTATTAACAAATCTCTTTTATATTTTTCAACAAATTTATTTTTCAACAAATTTATTTATCAACAAATCTGTTTTTCAACAAATCTGTTTTTCAATAAATAAATTAATCTTATTAAGGGGTTTTTACTAAATTAAATAAGGTGATTTGATGGGAGTACCATGGGAATTTTTAAAAGAACCAATATATGCACTAAATGAATTCCAAATGTATTTTGCAATATTGTTTCTAATAGTCGCTTTTGTATTATTTGTAATATCCATTCTTGCGCTTAGAAAAAAAACTTCAAAAAGATTAATGGTGGTGAGTGCAACGTTTGGTTTATTTTTCACCAAATCAATTTTAGTCACCCTTGATTATTTTTTTTCACCAGGGTATTTTATGAATTACACAGTACAAGTATTTTTTGATCTAACAATATTAACAACATTATTTATTGCATTATTAAAAAAATAATTAAAAGAAATAAAAAAATTAGAAAAGTAATTAGTTAAAAAATAATTAATTAAAAAAAATAAAAAATAAGTAAAAAAATAATTAAGAAATAATTAATTAAAATTAGTTAATTATTTAAAAAAATAAAAAATTGGGAAGGATTTATTTTGGATAAAATGATTGAAGAATCAATTATACTCACTCCGAGAGATAAAGTGTATTCTGAAATAGTAAAAAGTCCAGGACTGCATTTTAGAGAAATACAAAGAAGAACAAACCTTGCAACAGGAGCACTCCAATACCACATTGATTATTTGAAGAAAAAAAATTTTATTTTTGACAAAAAAGAAGGAAAATTTTCCAGATTTTATTCAAGCCAAGAAACAAACCAAATAGATCTGGAACTAATGAATTTATTAAGACAAGACCAAGTTAGAAAAATTATTTTAATCATTTTACAAAAAAAAAGAATATCATTAATTAATTTAAAAAAAGAAACAAATATGAACACAGCCACCCTCAATTTTCACTTATCAAAACTAATTAGTTCAAAAATAGTTGAACAAAAAAAAATCAATTCAAAAAATTATTATTTAATAAAAAACAAATTACCAATAATTGAAATGCTTTATTGTTACAGAAAAAGCTTTTTGGATTCTTTAGTAGATAATTTTTTGGATATTTGGGAAAAAGATTTAAGATGATTGGTGCGGAGTGATATTATGGAACTAGCAATTTATTTGTTTAGACACGGACATGTCACTGATAAAAATATTTTTTGTGGATGGCTTGATTTACCTTTAAGCAAAAAAGGAATTAAAGAAGCACAAACCCTCGCAAAAAAACTTTCAAAAGAAAAAATTGATGTTGGTTTTTGTTCTGATCAAATAAGGGGAAAACAATGCTTAGCAGAGGTACTAAAATATCACAAAAACGCTAAAGTAATTGTTGATGTTAGAATATGTGAAAGAAATTATGGAGAATTGACAGGACACAAAAAAGAAGAATTTAAATCAAAATTTCCTAAAGAATACGAAGAAATCCACAGAGGGTATAACGCAAATATTCCTTCAGGAGAAAACTTTAGTGATGTGTCAAAAAGAGTATTTTCATTCATGAATGATTTGTTTGAATTTATGCAAAAAGAAAAATGCAATGTTGCAATAAGTGCTCACACTAATTCTTTAAGATTAATTCAAGAATATATGGAAAACTTGAGTAAAGAAGAAGCTACAAAACTTGAACACAAACCTGAAAACTATAAAAAATATGTAATAAATTTTGAATAACTTGTTAGTTATTTTAGTTTGAAACCTGCCGCGATTAGTATTGGGAAAGTTATTGTTGCTTCCCCCCAAATTTTTACATTATTATCATCAGCAGTAGCTTTTCCCCAACTCTTTGCTTCGTTAGGGTTTGCACCAGCATTACTTCCTTCCCCTTCATACCCAGTATTCAAATACACTGTATAATCTGCCCCTTCTCTTGTCATACAAGCATTCATTATAAAGTGTTTTGGCACACTCCCCCCAATAATTATTGCCCCAATTTTATCTTGGTTTAAAACAAAATCGTACATTTTTTCTACTTCACGAGTCATATCAATTACAAAATCCTTGTGATCTTTTTTGAAAAAATAAATATGATCCCCTATCGCTCCATCATTTAGTGGTTCGCAAAATAAAGGAATATTATTTTTGTAACACCAATAAGTGAAACTCGATTCTGCTCCTTTTTTTCCTTCCAAGTTTTTTCCTAATTCGTAAATTATTTTTTCCCCAGTAATTGTTTCATTATTTTTTTTGTTATCCGCATACACTTTTTTTAGTACTTCGCCACAATATTTTTCAAACCAAATATATCTTTCGTTTGGAACAAAAATGTTTCCTGTTCTATTCACTCCTGCTTCTCTTAATTTTCCACCATCAGCATCAAAATCTCCGTGTAAAAAATCACCATAAGTTTTGATTATATCCTCTTCAAGACCACCAGTGCTTGTAACAACACAATGCACTAATTTGTTTTTCACAAGATAAGTGATTATGTCCCTCACCCCACTTGTACCCATATTTGAAGTGAAACCAACAATTATTGTCGCTTTTTCTTTTTGCATTTGTTTAACAAGATCAATTCCTTTACCTAAATTAGTTGCTTGAAAACCAATATTTTTGTAAGAATCAAAAAATTCTTTTGGATTAAATTCTTTTTCAAAATCAGGACCAACAATTTTTCCATACCCGATCTCTTTACTTTTTTTCATAAAAATATTTTTTATATTTTTTGAACACATTGTATTTTTTGGAAAACTCTCAGAATTTGTATAGGTTTTTTTAGAACATTTTTTAGAATCTTTTTTATAACCTTTTTTAGAATTTTTATTAGAATTTTTATTAGATTTAGAAAAAAATTTTTTGGGTTTTTGATTTCGCATACTTTCACGCTTTACAAAAGTGGGCAGGATGAGATTTGAACTCATGACCGCACGATAACTACCCCATTCAGGATATCAGTCGTGTGCTCCACCAACTAAGCTACCCGCCCGTTACAAAAATCACTTTAGGAAAAGCTTTAAATGTCTACTCCTTCAAGAATTTATATAATACATATTGCTAAAATTAGTGTATTACGGTTTTAGCCCCTTCGTCTAGTGGCCAAGGATACAGGCCTTTGAAGCCTGGGACCCCAGTTCAAATCTGGGAGGGGCTATTATTCTTTCTTTACTTTCCCCAATTGATTTTTTTATTTTGATTTTATTTCTTTTAATTATTTTTTTCTTTTATTTTTTTGATTAACTTTTTCCAAATTTACTTCTCCCATATCTTCTCAGTTTATTTTTTAAAAAATTTCAGTTACTAATATAAACCCCAACTTCATTATTTTTTCACTATGGTTAATATGAATTTTGTTTACGAAGCGAGAAAAGAAGCAATTAAGGGAGTAAAAAAAGGACAAGGAGGGCCTTTTGGTGCAGTGATTGTTAAGAACAACAAAATTATTGCAAAAGCACATAATACTGTAGTTAGTGGGAACGATCCCACCGCTCATGCTGAAATGAATGCTATTAGGAAAGCCGCAAAAAAACTAAAAACTTTTAATTTAAGTGATTGCGAATTATATTCCTCTTGCGAACCTTGCCCGATGTGTTTTTCTGCAATTTATTGGGCGAGAATAAAAAAAGTGTATTATGTTGCTACTAGAAATGATGCAGCAAAAGCTGGTTTTGATGATGCGAATTTTTACGAAATATTAAGTGGAAAAAAGAAAGCATCCACAAAAATGATTAAAATAAATGATAAAAAAGAACTAGAAGAATTCAATATTTGGGCAAAAAAACAAAACAAAAAACTGTACTAAAAACACATAAAAAAAAGTTTATTTTTGCCAAACAAATAGCTTTTAGTATCTTATTGTTTTAATTTTACTATGACTAAAAGCAATCTTCAAAAAAGAGAAATAGTAGGACTCATTGTTTTTGATGGAGAAAAATTCTTATTACTCCACAGAAAATTAAATTGGAAAGGATGGGAATACCCAAAAGGAGGGATTGAAGAGGGAGAAAGTCACGAAGAAGCAATTAAACGAGAATTATGGGAAGAAACAGGACTAGAAAAGTATGAATTAATTGGAAAAATAAGCGAATTCGAGTTTGTTGACAGAGCACGAAACAAAAAAGGACACACACATAATTATTTACTAAGAGTACCAAGCACAGCAGTAGTAAAACTAAATAATGAACACGTACTTGATAAAGAAGTAGTAATTGAACATGACGATTTTAAGTGGTGCTTACCAAAAGAAGCAATAAAATTACTAACCCACAAAGATATGAAAATTTCATTAAAAAAAGCGCTAAACCATTTAGGGATTGAAGCAAGTTAGGTGAAAACATGATACCATTTTTTGGAAAAAAAGAAGAGAAAAAAGAAACAGCAGAAACAAAAACAAACAAAAATGAAGAAGAAAATAATGCTGATACAAATATTGGAAAATACAATGAACCTTGTGGATTATGCTCAAAAGCCCCCACTGATAAAAAATGGGGAGGACAATATTTTCACAAAAAATGTTTAAGAAAAATGAAAAAAATGGCAAAAGGAATGATCTAACCCCTTCCCCACCCAACCCAAACACATTAATTGTTTAAAAAAAAAGTATTTAGTTCATTTTACTTTTCAATAATTCTTGAACTTTTTGTGGACTAGCAGTGCCTTTTGTTTCTCTCATAACAAGCCCTGCTAAAAAATTCAATGATTTTTCGTTACCACTCTTATAATCATCCACAGCTTTTTGATTATTTTTTAAAATAGTTTCAACAACCAAACCAAGATCAATGTTTTTAGAAATTAATAAATTGTTTTTATTCAAATAATCAACAGGAGAGGATTTGTCCCCACTAATATAATTAATGATTGATTGTTTTACATTTTTGTCAGAAACCATTCCACTCACAATTAATTCAACAAGTGAAACAATTTCTTTTGGATCAATATTTACTTCATTTAAATCTAGTGAATCGTGATTAATCACTGACATTACTTCTCGTGTCAATATTCTTGCAGAAATTTTTTTATCAATACTTTTGTTAGTGTTAACAATTTCATCAAAAATTTTTGTTAAAACAAAATTTGAACACAAAATTTTTGAATCAAATTCGGGCAAACCATACTCACTAATATATCTTTTTGTTTTTTGGTTAGGAAGTTCTGGCAAATTTTCTTTTATTTCATTAACATATTCTTCTGGAAGATTTACTTTTACTAAATCAGGATCAAAAATATATCCATAATCATCTTCTGTTTCTTTTTTCCTCAACTCTTTTGTTACACCAAGATCAGCATCAAACGCTCTTGTTTGTTGTTCAATTATATTACCCAAAGAAACTTCTTTTCTTTGTCTCAACAATTCATAAGAAAGCGCTTTTTCCGCTGCACTGAATCCTGAAACATTTTTTATTTCAACTCTATTTCCATAATTAATTGAAATATTACAATCAGCTTTCATTGTTGTGTTTGGTTTTAACACTGATAAATAACTCAAAATATTTTCTAAAACCCCTAAAAATTCTCTTGCTTGTGCAGGACTTTCCAAATCAGGTTCTGTTACTATTTCAATCAACGGAAACCCTGATCGATTATGATCAATTAAAACATAATTACTTTTACCCATTCCTTCAGGATGAATAAGTGCTGCGGGATCCCACTCAATATGAGCCCTCTTAATCCTAATTCTTTTACCCTCACTAAGATCAACGAAACCTTTTTCTGCAATTGGGATTTCATATTGGGTTATTTGATAATTTGAACACATATCAGGATAAAAATAAGTTTTTCTTGAAAAGAAAAAATCCTTATTGATTGTGCAATTTAGTGCCAAACCAATTTTTGTGGCAAGCTCCACTGCTTTTTCATTCAACACAGGTTTTGATCCGGGATGACCCAAACAAACAGGACAACACAAAGAATTTGGTTCAACCATTGTATCATCAGTAGAACAAGAACAAAACAATTTGCTTTTTGTATCAAGATAAGCGTGAATTTCAAGACCAATCATTATTTTTTCATTAACCAATTTTGATTGAGAATCAACTTGAACATTTGATTGTGCAATTGATTGGGTATTTGATTTGGTATTTGATTGCGCATTCGGTCGAGCATTAGCTTGTGCATTTGATTGTATATTTAATTGTGCATTTGATTGTTCAGTCATTGCATCACCTTTGCAAAAGAATATAATTTATTTTCGTTCAAATGTGAGGCCACCGCCATTAAACCCACAGGCATATTTTTACTAAACCCTGCATTAATACTAATGTGGGGCAACCCTGCTAAATTTACTGGGATAGTGCAAAGATCAGTGGAGTAATTTTGTAGAGGGGACAGAGTTGAAATTTCACTAAATTTTGGAGAAATTATTGGCATAGTTGGACTAATTAACAAATCGTATTTTTTGAACAAATTATTGAACTCTTCAATTAATTTAGTTCGCACCCTCATTGATTTTAAATAATAAGCATTCCTAAACCCTGACATTCTTGCAAATGTCCCTAAAATTATTCTTCTCTTGGCTTCTTCTGAAAATTCTTCACTTCTAATACTTGAAAAATATTCATCAAAATGTTTTCCTTCAACACTCCCTTGCACCCCATATCTTAATCCTGATAATTTTGCTAAATTTGTTGAAGCTTCACTAGAAGCAATAATGTGGTATGTTGGTAAAGAATAATTAAAATTAAGCGGGAGAGAAACTTCTTCAACAATAAAAAATTTTTTTAATTCATTAATTTTTTCTTGAATTATTTTTTTTACCTCAGGATCTGCTGAATCAAGTAATTCTTTAATCACACCAATTTTTTTTACTGGAGCTTCATCAACAACATATTTTTCTCCAATATTTGTTGAATCATTATCATCTTTTCCTGAAATCACTTCAAGCAAAAGAGCAGCATCCTCAATGTTTCTCCCAATTGCCCCAATTTTATCCAAACTATTTGCATAATCAATTAAGCCATATCTTGATACTCTTCCATAAGTTGGAGTAAATCCTGCCACTCCACAAAAACTTGCAGGACCAGCAATACTTCCGCCAGTACTTTCCCCAATGTTTATGTGATAATTTCTTGTAATTGCACAAAAACCTGCTCCGCCCCCACTCGAACCACCACAACTTCTTTCATTATCAAAAGGATTTTTTGGAACACGTGAAGTGTTAGTTGAAAAAGTTCCAAACCCGAATTCATCCTGCGTGGTTTTTCCTAAAATTATTCCACCCTCTTTTTTTACATTACTAACAACAGTTGCATCAAACACAGGAACATACCCTTTCAAAAATTTTGACCCCGCAGTACTTTCAAGCCCCTTAACACAAATCGTATCCTTCACAGAAATAGGAACACCAAACAATTTTCCTGACAAATTAGCTTCTTGATTTTCTTTTAATTTTTTTAATTGATTTAATACAAACTCTTCATCAAATTTTTCAAAATAATTCAATCCTTTATTTTGAGTGAATTTTACCTCTTCAATAACATTGTGCAAATTTTCTTCAACAATTCTGAAATCTTTTTTTGCTTCACTAACAAAAAAATTAACTGTTTCTTCTTTTTTCATAAAAATCACAAATTAAAAAAACAATATCCAAATAAAAAAATAATACTCAAATAAAAAATAACACCTAAATAAAAAATAACACCCAAAAAAAAACCAACAAAAAAAACAATATTTGAATAATATTTTTTATCATTAATCCAACATCTTCATCCAACCAAATATTTCCATCCAACCAAATATTTTCATTCAATTCAATATTTTTTACCACCTAATTTACAAAAATTAACATCACAAAACTTTTGGTCCTTTGAAATAATTTTCTTTTCTTAATTCTTTTGAAACATTACTAAAAACTTTTTCTATTGGAAGAGAGGGTTTTACTTCATCCCTTCTAAATTTATTTGATAACTCAATTGGTTGAAAGCTTGGTTTTTCATCAACCTCAATGCTGTCAAGTTTGCTAAAAGATTCCACAATTATTTCTTTTATTTGTGGAACAAATTTTTCTAACTCTTCATCAGTCAAATTCAATCTAGCATTTGCCGCAACTTTTTTTATTAAATCCTTATTCACTTCAACCGCACACATAATTATCTAAGGATTAAAAGGTTTTTTAAATGAAAATCAAAAAGAAACTATTGAAAAAAAACCCTTTAATATTCCCCAAGAACTCTTTGTTTGTGGTATTTTAGTGGTTTTGAATTAAAACCCAACCTGTTTAATTTTCTTGAAAAACTTTCACAAAACCCGTGATCAGTTAAAACAAGTTTTGGATTACTTTGTTTTACATACTCAATCAAATCATTATAATCTGCGTGATTACTTAGTGGAAAAGTTTTGTCAAAAACCCCTTTTCTCGCCCACCCGGAAACAATAGCTGAACTAATTTTTCTTTTATCAAAATTTTCAAGCACTGCAAACAAATTCCTATCCACAAGTTGAGGAGGCATAATTAATACACTAAAATCTTTCAAATTGTTATCAATTTTTGAGTACTCGCCCAAATTAATTCCATTACTTGAATAAATATTGTTCATATCAAAAATACTATCATGCACAACCGGTTCAAACCCTGCTTGATTACTAATATAAGTTAGTTCTTGTGCTTTTCCAAGAGAATACCCAGAAAGCAACACCAACCCACTCTTAGCATTTTTTTCTATCCAAGAAACCATACCAGAAACAACATCCTCTTGTTTTGGAAAAACATATTGAGGATCACCAAAAGTTGTTTCAAGAACAAGAGTATCGGCTCGAATAGGAACAACCCCTTTAAAAAAAATTGAATCCTGTAATCTAAAATCGGAAGTAACAACATAATCCAAATCGTTTGAAGAAATTTTTGTTTGAACAGAACCAAGAATATGACCATTATTTACTAATTCCACTGAATAATCATCAAAATTAATTTTTTTATTAACACTAAGCTCTTCAAACTTGTACGATTCGGCATTATATCTTTTTTTTACAATTTCGTTAGTTTGTTTTGTTCCAAAAAAAGTTGATTTTTTTGATAACTTCACATGATCAGAATGAGCGTGAGTGAATAAAACTTTGTGTTCCTTAGGACTCCTAACAGGATCAATTAAAAGATCTTTAAAAAGAAGACCATTACTTTCTTTAAACATAAATAAATAATACGCTCTAAGAATAAAAATATATGAGGTGGAAAAATAAAGAAAAATAAGAAAAAATAAGAAAAAATCACTCAAAAAAATAAAAAAATTAGACCAAACCCCCCCACCCCCAATAAGCGAAAATTTGGACAAGATAATTCTTTTAAATTAGAAACTGCTTAATTAATGATGGAAAAACTAAAACAAAGAGTGGAAAACACAATAACTACAATCAACGACATTCACGATTCTTTAAATATAGTGATTTGGAAAAAACTTAACCAAAAAGGATTTGTTTTTGAACTTGAAAGAAGCGCTAAAAAAATAAAAAACCTCTTACTTGATATTGAAGAACTGAACAGAGAATTAAAATTATTAATGGAAAAAAATACTCCCGAACTTGATACATTAATAATTGAAATCAATAAACAACTTGAAATAATTGAAACAAATTTGGCTCTTGAAAAAGCAAAAAAATTCAAAGAAGAAACACTAGATATTTTGGAAACACAAGAAGTGCCAGAACTTTATGATTCAATTCAACAAAAAATAATTATTTTAATGCTAAGAGCAAGGAACGAAATTGAAAAAGTAAAAACCTTTTTATTAGTAAAAGATGAGCCACCAATTAGAAAAGGAAACACTGCAAAAGCACTTGTTGAAATAATACAAAAACAAGAAAATGAACTAAGACAAGCAAAAGAAAGAAATTTAGAACTTAAAAGAAAAAACTTTTTTGGATCAATAGAAGAAATCAGCACCGCTGATATTGAAAAAGGATTACACGAAACCGACAAACTCTTAACAGAATCAGTTACTGAATCAAAAAAAGCACTAAAAAACCATTTAGCTCAACTAAATTATGTTGAAGGGAGTTTTATTCAACTAAAAAATGAAATAGAAAAAATTGAAGACCAACACAGTAGATTTACAAAAAAATCTCTTGAACTCATCAAGGATCTTAAAAAAGAAAGAGATTTTGCAAGAAAAATCGCTCTTGAAGTTGAACAAGAAACCATAGCTGTTAAAAATTCTTACACACACCAACTACTTGATTTTGAAAAAAGAAAAAGCGAAATAGAAGAAAAAATAAAACAAAAATACCAAAAAGAAACAGAAAAATTGAAAAACGAAATAGAAGAAAAAAGATTATCATCAGTTAATTTAATGAAAATTGTAGAAGAACAAGAAAAAGAAATAAAAATACTTAAACAAAAACTAGAAAAAGGAAAATAAAAAAAAACTAATTTAAAAATCACAATCCAAAATCTTTTTCTTCAGGAACGAAAGCTCTTTCATTAAATAAAATCGAAACAATAATATCACAATAATATTCAACTAATTCATTTTTTGATTCCAAGAACTCTTCTTCATCAAACCCTGATATTGTATCCTTTTCAATCGCTTTAAAAATTCTAACCCCGTTTTTTAATTCAACATCAATTAATTTTTCTTTAACTAACCTTATATCCACTTCATCATCAACAAGAGCAAAAACAAAAATAAAATCACTATCTTTAGAACACTCTTGCGCTACAATAGGAAAATCTTCCAAAAAAGGAACAAACCTTTCTTCAAGTTCCAAACCTGATATTCTTTTTGACAAACAAACCGAAAGAGGAGCAAACAAATCAAAAGAATTTTCTTTCCACGCAATTAATGAAACTTTCATACAAATTATATAAAAAAACAAGAATTTAATTGTTTGTAATTGTTTGAAATTGTTTGAAATTGTTTGAAATTATTTTAAATTATTTAAAATTATTTAAAATTATTTAAAATTATTTAAAATTGTTTGCAAATTCAAACAATAAAAAAAAAGAAAAAACAATAAAAAAATTTAGAAAATTATTCAAAATTTAATAAAAAAGAAAGCTTTATAATGGAGAAAAATATTATTAACATACTTAAATTCCAAAAAATCTGTAAAAAAAAACAAAAAGTGATTTTATGTATAGTGGGAATGATGATTATAGTCCTGTTAGCGATTATTATGGTCAAGACCAACAACCCAAATCGTTCAGAGAATCTTTAAAAGAAACAGTTGAAAACATTGGGGGAAGCGCAGGAAGTTATGCAGGAGAAGCAGGAAGCGCAGGAAAAGAAATGGCAAAAAAATACTTGCCAATCGCAATAATCATAATTATATTATTAGTAATAATTCTTGGAGTAATGTGGATACTAGGACAAAACGCTACTTTAACCTACACAATAAAAGCGCTTGATGGAGAACCCATTGATACAGCAAGAATAATGATTTTTTACGCGGATGATCCAAACAAAACACCGCTCCCTTACAATGGAAAAGATACATCAAAACACACTTTTACTCTAAATTATGGGACATATACTTTAAGAGTAATTGGAGATAATGAACACAAACCATACACAGAAGAAAGATTAGTCATAGATTCCGAAAGCAAAGATCGAACAATTGAATTAGTAAGAAATATTGATGCAAAAATTAAAAAAATTGATTTTGATTCAGAAAGAATCTTTTCAGGACAAGAAAAAACAGGAATAATTACTATAGAAAATGAAAAAGATGAAGAATTGATTGGAGAAATAATAACTGATAGTAAATTAGTTACAATAACAATGGATAAATCTTTCAAAACCCCAAAAGGAGAAAGACAACTACCATTCAACATTAAAGCAAAAGAAGTTACATCCGAAACTGAAGATGAAATAACATTTAGAATAAAAGGAACAAAGATTTCAAACAAAATAAAACTAAAAATATACCCGACAATAAATTCCAAAAAAGATTTAACAATAAATGGAATAAAAAACCCTTATGTAAATGAAACTCTTGAGGCAGGAAATACTAAAGCACTAATAATACCAATCACCATTAAAAATAATAACAAAAAAATACCCTTAGAGAACTTAAAAATTACAATCACTCCCGAGTCAGGATATGAAGAACACTTAAATTGGTTTGAATTTAGTGATACTGGAAGTGATAAAAGCACGATAACAATTGAAAAAATTTCACCAACAACCGAAGAAAGAATAACACTAGCTATAAGTGTTCCAATAGAAAACGAAATAGGGGATGAATTCAAAGGAACACTAAAAATGGAATCCCCAAGTATGGATGTCCCAATTACATATTCAACAATATTCAAAGTAAAAACAAAAAAAATCGCTGAAATAACATTCACTCCTGCATCAGTAACAGTTCAATGCACTGATTATGTTTGTAATTCAGTAAATAATCTAAACATTGGATCAATAAAAAATACAGGAAAACAAAAAATAGAGTCAATAAAACTAAAATTGGCTGACGGACCAGTTGAAGGAATCATGGTTGATCCACTATGTCCAATATGGTTAACACTAACTAAAACAGAAATACCCGAAATAGATATTTCAGCTAGTGAATTAGTGTATGCAAATTTAACCCCTCACAGTGATTTTGAAGATAAAACATCAATACTTTGTGTACTACAATGGGAATTTACTGACCCAACTAACAACACCCAAGTAAATAAACAAAAAGAAATACTAATCAAAATTGCTAATAGAATATCAAATAAATGACCAAACAAAACCCAAACCATTAAAAACAAAAAATACCCATTAATTGTTAATGTTTGAAGAAAAAATTATTCTGGATGATTCAAGTTTTAAAGCACTTTCTTCAGAAAGCAGAGTGAATATACTCAAAAATCTAAACAATAGAAGAATGACATTAAGTGAGCTAAGCAAAAAATTAAAATTAGAAAACTCTACCATAAAAGAACACTGCACAATTTTAGTAAACGCTGATTTGATAAAACAAATTGATGAAGGAAGAAAATGGAAATATTACGAATTAACAAACAAAGGAAAAAACTTAATCCAACCAAACCTAACTGAACAAATAAAAGTTCTTGTAGTATTATGCTTAGGGGCCATTATTTTTGGAGGAATATTAACACTAATTCTACAACCAGAAATTTTATTTGGCGAAAGTATTTATTCTAACCCAACAAATATTGAAATGCTTACAAAAAGCACTATTGCTCCAGCTATGAGTGAAAACAACTTTTTGATACAAGACACTTACAATGATATGACAATAAATGATTATGGATTAAGAGAAGAAACAATTGGACAAATAGAAAACACAGTAACAAAAGAATTTTTTATTTTAGGAATAACCATATCAATAATATTTGGAATAATTACTGGATGGGTTTTTGCGAAAAAATACTAAACCACAACCCTAACCCCACAACAAAATTAAAAACAAAAACAACAACACAAATTCTCAAAAACAAACTCTAAAAAACCAAAAAAGAAAAAAACAATAATCATATTTAAAAATGATTAGTGGCAATTTTATTTTATGGAAGAAAAAATAAGAGAATATGATATTGCAATAATTGGAGCAGGACCAGCAGGACTCACCTGTGGAATTTACGCGGCAAGATATGGACAAAAAACTGTAATAATAGAAAAAGCGCTTTATGGTGGAACAGCAACCTTGGCAAACACTATACAAAACTGGCCGGGGGAAAAAAATATTAGTGGAATAGAATTAATGATGAAATTTAAGGAACACGCAGAGAAAAGCAATGCAGAATTCATTATTAATACAGTAACTGAAATTAAAGAAGAAAATGATCTAAAAAGAATAATAATGCAAGGGGAAGAAATTTTGGCAAAAACTATTGTTGTTAGCGTGGGTTCAAAAAGTAAATGGCTGAAAGTAAAAGGAGAAAAAGAATTACTAAACAAAGGGGTTCATTTTTGTGCAACCTGTGATGGTGCAATGTATAATGAAAAAATTGTTGCAGTAATCGGGCAAGATAATAGAGCTGTTGAAGAAGCAATTTATTTAACAAACACTGCAAAAAAAGTTATTTTGATTTCTGAAAAAAAAGAACTAACCGCTGATAAAGCAAAACAGGATATTCTTTTTGGAAAAAAAATAGAAATAATTAAAGAAGCAAGTGTTGTTGAGTTTGTTGGAAAAGAAAAACTAGAAAAAATGTTAATAAGAAAAAAAAATGGTGAGGAAGAAGAAATAACTCTTGATGCTGCTTTTGTTTATGTAGGAACTGATCCAAATACAGAATTTATTGATGTGGAAAAAGATAAGAATGGAAGAATAATAGTTGATAAAAATATGAACACAAGTAATAGCGGAATTTTTGCTGCGGGAGATTGTATTAGTAAAGAACTAATGCAAATAATTACCTCATCTTCTGAAGGAGCAATTGCAGCGCACAGTGCGACAAAATACATTCAAGAAAATTTTAAAAAATAAAAAATAGTTCAAAAAACTAAAATAAATAAAAAATTAACAAACCAATTATTTCTTTTTCTTTTATTTTTTATTTTCTTTTTTAATTTATTTATGCACTTTTATTCACTTTTTTATTTTTGGGTTTTTTAATTTTTTTTATTTAATTTTTTATTTACTTTTGCATTCACTTTTTTATTTTTGTTTTTAGTTTCTTTTTTTGTTTTAACTCTTTTTGCACTAAAATCTTTTAATTTTTTATCATAATCAATTTCTACCCCTCTAAGAATTCTTTCAACCCTTGGCTCCATCAACACCGAAATTTCTCTTTTAACCTCAATTTCGCCAACATTAATTTCTTTTGCTACTTCAAAATCAAATTCTCCGCCAAATTTTGCTACAATTCTTACAAAAGGAGTTTTACTTTTTTTCATTCTTTCATTCAATTCAACAATCGCTTTTTTTGTAAAAGAAATTTTTTCAAGATTATCATACTTATCAATTACTTGATTTGCTCTATCAACTAAATCATTTATTTCTTTTTCACTTAACCCGTGAGATTTGCACCCATCCTCTAAAGATTCATACGCAGAAACATGACACCCAATACAATGAAGACCTGCTTGGGCAAGAAGAGGAACAACTTCAGGGTTAGTATTAATTATTTCTCCAAGAATACTTTTTCTAGAAATACTCATAAAATCACAAAAATTACTTAATTAATAACTCTTAAAAAAAGCACTGATTATATAAAAAAAACGTAATAAACAGCAAATAATTATATTTAAAAACCAACCAATTCACAATCATATGGATATGAACCACAAAATATTAAATATCAATCCAAATAGTAAATATGCTAATTCAAAAAGAATTACTACAATCTTAATTATTTTTATTTTTTTAATATCTTTTACTTATGCGACACTTTCAATAAACTCACAAAGCAATATTAACGTAATAATTAATAACAATTCAATAACAAATTTTAATTTAGATACCAATACAGATCAAAATAAAAATAATATAAAAATTTCAACAGATCTAAATATCCAAAACTTTATTAATAATTCAGAAATACTAAAAAGTGGACCCATGGTTTATGTCCCTGGAAAATCAATTAATGTAATTGATAGTAATAAACTTGAAATAGTTGGCCATATAACAAATGACGAAATTTTTGAAGAAAATGAAAACATTTGGAATGTACACTTATTCCAAGTAGCTGCATCACCTGATGGAAAATATGTTTATTTGGCAATTAATTATCAAGAGAAATCGAACAGTAAAGGTTATGGGGAACATATTTGCAAAACAATAATAGTTCAACTCGATGCTTCAACACAAAAAATAATTAATTGGACACATTTAAAAGACGAAATAATTGTAAAACATATTGAAGTTTCACCAGATTCAAGAGTTTATGTTTCATACCAACCAAGTTGGGTTGATGGATATTCGGGATTTTACACACTTGATTTTAATCAAAAAAAAATATGGCATAACAGTATGAAACCAAATAACATATTGATAAACGATTTTGCTTTTAGCGAAGATGGAACACAAGTGTATATGAATGGATATGGAAACGGGCCAAACCTAACAGAACTTAATTGGATGAAAAACAAAATATACACTACTTGGATAAAAACTAGTAACAAAAATAATTCCGGATATATACGAAGCGTAGCTGCCGGAAAAGGTCAAGTTTATATCAATGTTCACAAAGCAAAAGAAATAATTGTAATAAATAATAAAACTGGAACAAAACAATCCCTTGCAATTAATTATGTGCCAATTCTATTCAAAACAAGTCCAAATAGAGAAACACTATACACATTAGGATATATTTCTTCTGAAGGAAAAACAACATATTTTCTTCACAAATACACTAATTTAAAATATTTAGATGCAGAAAGCGGAACTATCACAAACCCTTCTGATTTTTATAAAGGATTTGGCATAGCAACAATGACATACCCAAATGAAGTAAGACCATCAAATATGGAAATAAGTCCTGATGAAAAATGGGCATTTATCACAACAGCTAAAGGTGGAAGTTATGGTGAAACAGGAGGAACAGACTTGTTAATTTATGATTTAAAAACAATGAAAGAATTTAAAAGAATTAAAATACCATACTCTGGTTGGGAAATATCAATTGCAAATGAAAAAATAAATTATGACCCGGAATTAAAACTTGACCTAACTGTAGCATTACCTAATTCAGTATTTGGTTTAATAAAAAAATTTGAAATTATTGAAGTTACACCAACAAAAAACTCTTTTGTGGAAGACTTTGATAATGGTTTAATCGTAACAGCAACTTTTACAAAAAATCTTGACAAAACAACAATAAACAATTCAACATTTAAAATAACCCAAATTGATGGAAACGAAATCATAGGAAAAATAACTATTATTGATAATAAATTAATATTTGAATCAACTAACCCTCTTGAATCTGGAAAAGAATACAAAGCATTTATTTCAAACACAATTAAATCAAACTTTGGAGAAACTATAAATAGCCCCATCAGTTGGACATTCAATACAAAACTTGATTATAATAACCCTCAAAAAATAGTGGCCATTCTACCTTCAATTAAAATAATTGGACACATATCCACAAATATTACGATTACTGATAACAACATTACTGATAACAACAATACTAATAATATTATTGACAATAATAATAACACAACAGAATCTGAATCGAACCAAAATAATGAAAATTTAAATAACAATGTTGATTTAAATATAAAAGTCGAATATCAACATAAATCAAATCAAGAACACAACTTAAACACAAGTATTAATACAAATACTCAAAACGAAATTAAAAATGAATATGACACACAAACAAAAGAAAATATTGATTCAAACACCAACAATCAAAATAACACACAAACAAACCTAATAAAATCAATCATAAATTGGATACTAAGTTTCTTTAAATAAAAAATAAAACATCAAATTTTTTACATAACTTTTTTTTGTTCAAAAAACAACTACTGCATTTTGGTTTTTTTGCGGTGCAAATTGCTCGCCCGTGAGAAATAAGCAACCCGTTTATTTTACTCCAATCTTTTTTATCAAAAATTTGCATTAAATCTTTTTCTACAAGAACTGGCGTTTTTGCTTTTGAAAAACCTATTCTTTTTGATAATCTAAAAACATGCGTATCCACAGCAATTCCTTCCACAATCCCTTTACTTGCGAGAACCAAATTTGCTGTTTTTCTACCCACACCAGGAAGAGAAATTAAATCACTCATAGAAAGAGGAACAATTCCACCATAATTTTTTTTAATTATTTTAAAACAACTAATTATGTTTTTTGCTTTTGTTTTGTAAAAACCTGTTGAAAAAATTTCTTTTTCAAAAGTTTTTTGATTAGCTGATGCAAAATCATCAACTGTTTTATATTTCTTAAACAATTTCTCAGTAACCCTATTCACTTGTGCATCAGTACTTTGTGCAGAAAGAATTATTGCACAAAGCATTTGAGCATCAGTAGTATATTTTAAAAAAAGTTTTGGGACAGCAGGGTAATTTTTTTTAAGCAAAAAAATAACTTTTTTCCCACGCAATTTAATATCTTTTAAACTTTGTACTTTATCACCCATAAAATCACTCAAAAAATATCAACAAAATCACTCAAAAAATTATTACACAAACAAAACACCATAATTCAAATAACCATCCAAATAACAATCCAAATTCTACAATTAAATAATCAACTAATTAATAATCAACTAATTAATAATCAACTAATTTTTTTTGATACCCCGAAACATCTTCAAAATTTGAAACCTTTACCCCAAGTCGTCTAATACTTGATACTGATTCGTTTAGAAAAGATCTTAGCAACTCATAACTTATTTCTTTTAATTTATCAATAGTCAATATTTTTTCAGGAATTGTTTTTGATTTGGTTATTGTTTCATAACTAGGATTAACTATTATTATTGAAACAGTTTTGAATTGTTTATTTAATCTAAAAACTTCTTTGAAAACCAAATCTGATAAAAAATCAATTGTTTGTTTTGCTTCATCAAAATCACGCGTATCGTTTTTTAGTGTCATCATTCTTGATAATTGTTGTTTTTCCCTATTTGAAATAATTACTCTATTATCTTGACCTCTTGAAAAATTAAATAATTGCACCCCTTTTGCCTCCCCAAATAAACCAATTAGTTTTTGAACCGAAACTTCTCTCAATTCCTTAATTGAAAAAATTTTTTCTTTTTCAAGAATTTCTCGCGTTTTTGAACCCACTCCAGGCAGTACTGATATTTTTTGTTTTAACAAAAAAGAATCAATTTCTTCCGGAACAATTGAAAAGAAACCATCAGGTTTTTTGTGTGATGCTGCAATTTTTGCAAGCATTTTATTAACACTTAAACCAACAGAACAAGTTAATCCAAGTTCGCTTTTTATTCTTTGTTTTATTTTCAAACAATTTTCTTTAGCAGAATCAAACCCTAAAGGATTTGTTAACTCAAAATAAGCTTCATCAATAGACACTTGTTCTACATTTTCTGAAAATGAATCAACGATTTGAAACACTCTTTCTGACAATTCTTCATAATATTTTTTATCAGCATTAATGAAAACTGTTGAATGATCAGCTAATTTTTTGGCTAAAGAAAAAGACATCCCTGATCTAATTTTTAGTGCTCGTGCTTCATAATTACAAGTAGCAATTGCACCAGAATTTTCCCTAATAGAAGGCATTACTATTACTACTGGTTTGCCCCTAAGAGAAGGATTCCTCAATATTTCACATTGCGCATAAAAATAATCCAAATCAAGAAGTGCAATGATTTTATTCATAAACTAATAATAAAAGGAGATTCTTTTAACCATTAGCAAATACTAAATAATTAATAAAAATTACAAAAATAATAAAAAAAACAAAAAATAAAAAAATTATTAAAAAAAATAGAAAACTAAAAAAGTGAATAATAATGAAAACAAAAACTGAAACAAAAAATAAAAGAAAAATTGAAACAAAAACAAAAAAACAAGAAACTACAGAAAAACTAGTAAAAGAACTGTATGAAAAATATCCCTATCCTTCAAGGGACTTTTTTTCAAAAGAAAGAGCAAAAAATTATGTTAAATGGGTTTCCAAAATTTTTGGAAAAACCGTGGATTTTTGGAAAGGAAAACAAATTCTTGAACTTGGTTGTGGGACTGGAGAGCTTGCAATAGGATTGTCACTAAGTGGAGCAAATGTTACTGCAATTGATTTTAGTAAAACTTCAATAAAAAAAGCTAAACAAAACGCAAAAAATTTGGGGGCAAAAGTAAATTTTTTGGAAAAAAATATTTTAGAAACAAACCTAAACAAAAAATTTGATGTTGTTATTGCACTCGGAAGCTTACATCACACAATTAATGCAAAAAAAGGATTTGAGATAGGAGTAAATCACCTAAAAAATGAAGGAACAATAATTGTTGGTCTTTACAATAAATACTCAAGAGCAAGACACAGAGTAAAAAGAATAATTTTGCGTTTAATTGCTGGAAATAATATTGAAAAAAGAATTGAGGTTGGTGAAAAATTATTTAAAGGAAATAAATCAAAAGCATGGCTTGCTGACAAATATGGACAAGTGCATGAAAGTTATCATAGTATTAATGAAATTAATCAATGGTTCAAAGAACAAAAAATTAAGTTCATTGCATCAAATCCAAAATACAAATATCCAATAATTGATGAAATTAAATGGCTAATTTTTAGGAAAAATGCTTTTTTTGTAATGATTGGAAAAAATGATGCTGCTCATTCCCCACCAAATTAAAACACAAAACACAACAAAAAAACAATACACCCGCTAACTTATAATCGGAGAAAATAACAAAATTCAAGAAAAAAATTATATGTACAAAAAGTAACATTAAAACACAATCAATACTTATTAATTAGAATAACCATACAATAGTCACATGAAAAGTGGGATCATGTAACTAAAGGTTGAGTTAAGGGGCACAGCCCGAACCAGGTTGATGGTTTTCCCAACAATTGTTTTTGTGTGCTCCTTTTAACTCAAAAGAAGTGCTTATTTTTTGGATTATAATTCTAATTTTATATTTATTAGTTGTTTTTATAAAAAACCAACAATCAGAAAAGGAATATAAACTTAACAAATTAAAATATTTTTAATTGAGGTGGGAGATAATGGCTAAAGTAATAGTGTATTCAACAACAACTTGTCCATATTGTGTTATGGTTAAGGATTGGTTAAAAGGAAAAAAAGTGGAGTTTGAGGATATTAATGTTGGAATAAATCAAGAAAAAGCTCGTGAAATGATTCAAAAAAGTGGACAAATGGGTGTTCCTGTTGTTGATGTTGCGGGAAGCATTATTCTTGGTTTTGATAGACTAAAAATTGAAGAAGCTCTTAAAAAAAATAAATTAATTTAATAATTAATTTAATAATTAATTTAACAATTAATTTAATTTTGAAAATTTTAAGAATTAAAAAATTGAAGAGGTTTAGATTTTTAGTTTGCCACTAAAATATTTTTGATAAACTAAACTAAACACTTCAATTACTATTAATAAAAATAACCAATCCTTGCTCAAATCAATTATTATTAGTCCTAAAACTTGTAACAAAAATGTGAAAGCAAAAATTCCCAACCACCAAACCGCTCCCCAAAGTAAAGCTTTTTTCCACCAAACATTTGTGAATAGTCCCCTGCTTCTAAAATGGCCTTTTGGTGTAGCTCTAATAACATCTTCAGGCAATTCTTCAATTGGATCTTGATCTTCTGAATAATCTTCATCAGAAAATTCTTCATCACCCTCATCCACATACTCTTCTTCAATTGGTTCTTCTACTTCCCTTCTGCCCCTTAATCCTCTTCGTCTTCCACGAGTTTGTCCTTCAACTTCTCTTTCTGAATATTCTTCTTTAAATTCATCCTCTTCTATTTCTCTTGGCCCTCTATTGTATCTACTTTCTTTTGCATCATAAACATCATCATATCCTCGGGCAGGAAATTTTTTATCAGAAGAAATATACACTGGTCTTTCAACAATAAATGTTTTTACTCTCACTTCTTTTTCTTTAGGTCTAACTAAACGCTCAATGCTTCCCAAATATGATGAAGGCGCAGCCCGCTTATTTTTAACAACACTTCTCTTTTTACTCTTCACGGAAGTTGATTTCTTTTTTGATTTTATTTTCTTAGCCATGAACAAAAATGGAAAAAGGAGTATATATATTTTACTTATGAAGCATAATTTGAATTATTTGAATTATTTGAATTATTTGAATTATTGAATTATTTGATTCATTGCCCCATTTAATCTATTTGATTTATTTGATTTATTGATTTATTTGATTTATTTATTAGTTGTTTTAGTTACTTTATTTTGCTTCAGGGGTAATTGGAATAGGTTCTCTTATTAATTGAACAAAAATATCTCCAAAAAATTCGTTTTGATATGCTATTAATTTTCCACCATTCATTAAAAATAACACTGGTAAAAATGTATCAACTATTTCATCAGTGTTTTCATCCAAAATTAAATCTTTGAAAAGAACTATTCCTTGCGAATCAACTTTTTGTTTTATTAATTCAAAAACTGAACTCATTTTTTCTTCAATAGAAACAGAATCAAAATTAATCTCCATTCTTGGAACTACTCTTGAAGCACTTTTTTTCGGAGTGGTTCGATGAATTATATCTTCAATACTTGATACTAATTCATCAAGAGAAATTTTTCCTTCTCTAAAAGATCTGTTCGCTACAAGATCAGGTAATTCTTCTAAAAATAATGCTCTTTGTTCAGGAGAAATTTTTTGTTCCTCTTCCTCTTCATCAAGACTACTCAACTTCAAGTACTTGCTTTTTGTTTTTACAAGAATTGCACAAGCCAAAATCGCGTTTGCAGGAACTCTCAAATTATTTGTTTCAAGATCATTGATTTTTTTTATGTATTTTTCAGCAAGAACAATCACATCAATATCCCAAGGATCCATTTTTTCTGATTCAACCAAATCCAACAAAATCGTTTTCCAAGCAGGTTGATCAATTAAATCAACCAAATCAATTTTTGAATAATCCCTTTCATACTCTACTTCAGATTCTGAAAAAGTTGAATCCAACATTTCATCCTCTGGAAAATCCACAGGATACACATCTTTATTCGGCAAGATTTTAGGCATAATAATTGAATGCTCATTCAAGTTTAATAATTTTTCTAAAAACCAAAAAAAAGAGTTTTTTGGTTAAAAATAAAAGAAAAGGTTAAAATACACCTTTATACTTAATCTAGAAAGAAAAGCGATTAAAAGGTGATTTATTTGGAAAGAACAAAAACCGGAATCCCAGGACTTGATGAATTATTAAACGGAGGAATACCAAAAGGAAGCAATGTGCTTGTTTCTGGAGGGGCAGGAACAGGAAAAACAATCCTAACCACCCAATATGTGTATAATGGTGCTGTAAATTATGGAGAAGCAGGATTGTTTGTTACACTTGAAGGAAATGTAAAAGATATTGCGTGGAATATGGAAAGTTTTCAATGGAACATAAAAGCACTACAAGAAAACAATATGCTAACAATATACAGATTAAATTTAGGTTTTTTAAAAGAAAAAACAAAAATAGAAGACAGAATAGAAGAACAATTAAGTGAAATAGAAAGAGAAGTAAGAGAAATTAATGCGAAAAGATTAGTTATTGATTCAACAACAGTATTTGGAGCATACATTGAACCAAGCTTACTAAGAACAACATTATTTCAATTCTGTGATAAACTAAAAAGTATGGGATGCACTACTTTATTAACTTCAGAAACACAACCAACAAAAACAACCTTCTCTGCTTTTGGAGTAGAAGAATTTGTAGCTGATGGAATAATAGCATTATACTTTTCACCACCAAACAGAAGTTTGTTTGTTAGAAAAATGAGAGGAACAAAACACGACAAAAACCCACACCCACTAGAAATAACACCACAAGGAATTGTGGTAAAACCACACGACAACATTTTGTGGGAAGCAATAAAATAGTAAAAACAAAATCAAAACAACAAAGACAAAAAAAACAACAAAAAAATAAAAAAAACAATAAAACAGGAAAACAATAAAAAAATAATATAAGAAAATAATAAAAAGAACAATAGTAAAAAGAGCAATAGTAAAAAAAATAACAAAATAATGCAAATAATATTAGAAAAGATTGGTTGTTGGGATACAACCAACAACTCATCTTAAAACAAATCAAACAATTTTTTTAAAAGTTCATCAAACTTATTTTACAAATTTTTCAATTATTTTATTCGCTGCTTCTATTGATAATGCTGGCGAAACATTACCATCATATTTGTAAAGAATATTTTCTTTTTCATAATAATTAATTAAAGGAAGTGTTTTTTCTAAAAAAGTATCATACCTTTTTGCAATAGTTTCAGGTTTATCATCATCCCTTTGAATTAATTTAGCCCCATCAACATCACAAATCCCATCAACTTTTGGTTTAAGAGAAACAGTGTTATATACTTTTTTGCATTTCTCACAAGTCCACCTTGAAGAAAGTCTTTTCACCACACTATCTTTTGATGATTCAATATAAATTACTGCAGTTAAATTTTGATTCAATCTTTCAAGAATTCCTTTCAACATATCAGCTTGAGGAAGAGTTCTTGGAAACCCATCCAAAATAAACCCATTAAAATCAGGAGATGAAACTTTTTCTTTTAAGTACTTTTCAAACATTTGACCAATTAAATTATCTTCAACCAAATTACCTTTATTGATTACCGCTTCAATCTCTTTACCCAACGCAGAACCAGACGCCACTTCCGCTCTAACTAAATCCCCCGTAGAAATTTGGATCAAAGAATACTTATCCATCACTGCTTGAGCAACAGTACCCTTACCCGCACCAGGAGGGCCTAAAAAAATTAAATTCAAAACCATTAACAACCCACCAATAAGAAAAAAACTAAAAAACTTTAAAAACCCTCTCAAAATTAATAAAAATTCAAAACCCACACTAACACAAAATTGTCCAAGAATTTGAGTTTAAATTAGGACAAAGAATAAAACAGCGCAAAATCAAAAAAAATAAAATGAAACCAAAAATTAAAAACAAACAAAAAATAAAAAAAACACACAAAATGAACAAAAAAAAACCAAAAATTAAATAACACACTAAGGATATAATCAGGGTATAATCAATTTATTGAACTAAAATATCAAACACTACTTGTTCTTTTGTTGGGGAAAAATCTCTTACTTTTGCTTTATAAATTATTTTAATTTTTTTCTTTGATTTTTTTGCTTCATCCATAATTTGTTTTTCTACAACCCCAAAATCCCCTTTGTGAATAATCTCATAAAAATGAACCACCCCTCCTTTTTTTATTGAATAAAATGCTTCTTTCAAAAACTGATAACCAGTATGCGGAAGGGGCATCGCAATTCTATCAAAATAATTCTTGAATTTTTTTGATTGCTTTTTTACATCCCCCTTAATTAAAACTATTCGTTCTTCTCCTTTTCCACAACCCTTATTTGATTTATTTAATTCAACATTTTTTTTTGCATATTTGTGAGCAACAGGATTTAATTCAATCGCTATTGCTTTTTTCATTTTTGAGTGTTTTGCGAAAACTATTGGGTACGGAGCCACCCCACTAAACCAAGCACCAACCACTTCCCCTTCTTTAATAAGATTAGAAATTCTAAGCCGTTCCCCACTAAGCCTAGGAGAAAAAAACACTTCCCCAAGTGGAACAAAAAACGAACAAGCACTTTCCTTATAAAATGCAACTTTTTGTTTTTTTCCAGCAATAACTTTTACTTTCTGCACACGGTATTTTCCTTCGTGATTACTCTCAATACTACAAACAGTTTCAAACCTTGGGTGCAATTTAATTAAAGTTTCACCAACCAACTTTTTTTTCTTTGACAACTCTTTAGGAATTTCAATCAATGCAATATTTCCAAAAGAATCAAATGATTTAGGAGCAAATGGTTTTTCTTTTGTGGAAAGTCTAGGAATTAATGCTTCTTTTAAATTCACAAAAATCAACTCCACAAAAAAAATCAAATCAAAAACCTAAATAAAAACCCAAACAAAAACCAAAACAAAATAAAAACATACAAAAATAAAAACAAAATCGATTCATAATATGTAAGAATTTGTTTTCAAAAACAATTAAATATAGTTCTTAACCCCATTTATCTTATGGAAATTAGTGAAATAATCAACGAATATTTCATAAAACCAATAATATCCCCAGAAATACAAGGATACAATTTTGTTAATACCACAATTTTTATTATTCTTCTCATTATAGCGTGCTTAATAATTTACAAAATTTTAAAAAACAAAATTACTTTCAATAATGATTTTTTTATTGCATTAACACCATACATACTGTTCGGAGTGAATTTAAGAGTGATAATGCACCAAATTGAAGCTGGAAAATTAATTATTGAAGGAATCACAAAAACCGCAAACCCACTAGAACTTGGTTTTTGGTTCTTTACCCCAGGGGTATGGATATTAACATTTTTAATGGTCATAGTTGGATTATTAATTGAAGGAATTTATAAAAAAAATAAAAAAATAAAAAATTTTAATAAATTACTAATTTTTGGATTAATTATTACAACGCCAATAGTTCTATTCAATTTAATTAATTTCAATAATTGGATCGCATTCATCGGAACAAGTATTTTAATAATATTAACAACAATTTTAGTAACAACAACAATTCATAAATTTACAAAATACAAAATTTTAGAGGACAAATTAAACTTTTTTATAATTTTAGGCCAAGCAATTGATGGAATCGCTTCAACTATTGCTATTAGTTTTTTTAATTTCGCTGAACAGCATGTAGTTTCAAATTTTGTAATCAACATTCACCCCGCACTTTTTGTTTTAATAAAATTAATTTTAGGAATATTGATTTGTTATAGTTTAGATGATTACGGAAAAGAAAATCCAAAAAACCAAAACTTAACAAAATTCATAAAAATAATTATTGCAATACTTGGATTAGCAACAGGACTTGCTAGTTTAATAAAACTTGGAATAATTTAAACTATTTTTTTCCAAAAATCATAAGATTTCAAAACTCGAACAAATTCATCAAAACCAATCAAAAAGTTTTATTAATTTTATTTTTTTTCGTTTAAATTTTCTTGGTTTTACATAAATACTTTTACCATTTTTTTCAAGTATTTTGGGCCAATTTTGTTTTAACCATTTTTCAGAATTTTTCATTATTTCAGCCCAACCCAATCTCTCAATTTCTTTATCAACTAACCCTCCCCTATGTGGGTGTTTTGCTTTTCTTTCGTGATTACTCCCAAACCCTTGAAAATAATGAGTCAATTCATGCATCAAAACATAGTCAAGAACATACTCAGGAACTTCAATATCTTTTAATAAAGAATTGATTTCAATAATTGAACCAAATTCAACATCAGAGTTCTTGTTATTTTTTAGTGGTTTAATATGACCGAGTTTTCTTGCCCATTTTCCTCCCCACTTAACTACAAGTAAATTTGTTACTCCTCTCTCTTGAAAATTTTCTCGAATTAAAGAAGCTGCTTTTTTTGCCAAATATTTATCATAATCAATTGTTGAAACCATAAATAAAAAAAGAAAAAAAGAATTTAATAAACTAATTATAAAAATTATTTATTAAAGTTAGTTAGTTTAATTCACTTTAACAAAATTATTTTGTTACAACTTGAAGAGTAGTGTTTGTTTCGCCAAGATTTGTTTTTATTTTCAAATCATATGTTCCAGCAAAAATTAAACTATCAGGATTTCTTCTAATTAAACACTTAACTTGTCGCTCTTTGCCCGACTCTACATTTTCAAATAAAACATAAGGACAAAACACAAGTATTTCGTTTGAAGGGGTGGTTACTTCAAGATTTAATGTAATCATTTCATCAGTGTTATTAATAAGAGTTAAATTAAGTTCAGCTGGTTCGGTCGGTTTTTCTTTTAAATTAAGTGGGTTATTTGTCCAAGAAACTCTTATTGGAGGATTCATCATTTGACCAATAACAGGAACAACAACAAAAAACAAAACCAATAAAACTACTAACAACACTATTCCCCAAATTATTTTTGGATCAATATTTGTTTCAGGTAACTCTACTTTAGGTAGATTTATTTTAGGCCCATAGACTGACATAGTAGAAATAGGAAATTAAGTTATTTAAAACTTACTTTTTGGAAAGTTTTGAAAAATAAATCAATTTTAGGGAAGGGTGAATAATTGATCATCTTTTGTATCAAAAAGTTTTGCACGTACCCCTGCATCAAGCCAAGCGTGAGCATAAGAAAAAGCAGCGAGTGCAGTAAGTAGTTCTTTTTTTTCAACAAAATATTTTGCGTCATTGTAATAATTATTAGCCATTGATAAAAAATCTTGTGCAATTAGTTTTTCTTTATCTGATAACCCTTTAACTAATTTTACTCCAAGTGCTTTTTTTGTTAATTTTTCATATTTAGCAACTTTTTCAACCAAATCTTTTTCTAAACTCATACCCACAAACCTCAATACATTTTTTCTAAAAATTCTTTTTCTTTAGCATTTGTTTTTCCAAGAATAATTAAACTCTGTGGAAATAAATCATAAATTTCTTTAAAAGAAATTATTTTTTCTTTACCAAAAATTATTTTTTGTTTCAATGAAGACATTGCGAATAATCCTAAATATTCAAAATTATTTTTTTGATTTCTTTTATTTGATATTTTTTCCAAAATTTCTATTGCTTCTTTACAATTCATTAATCTTTTTGGGTTTTCATCTTTTTTAATATCAAGCAAGCAAAGAGTGTGTAACCCAATTTTTTGATTTTCTAAAATTTGGTCAAAAAAGGTTTCGGGTTCAAAATTTTCTTGATGGTAACAAATTGTTACGGTTCTACCAAACTTATATTCGTCGAGCCCGGTTTCTGCAATTGTATTAGTTATTGAAATACCTGGAATAACTTTATACTTAACATCATTTTCTTTTGAATCAATTAATAACTGAATGTGGGTAGTCGCGGTTAAAGCATTACCAATAATCAATAACGCAATATTATTGCTTTTTGCTGATAAAAGAACAGAATCAAATTTTTCTTCAACTCCCTTTCTTCCAAGAAGAATCACTTTTTTTCCAACCAATTCCTCAATTTCATTAATAGTTCCTTGAGAATACTCTGAAGTATACCCTTCTAAAAATACTGAATCGGAAGATTTGATTGCTTCAATTGCTTCAAGAGAAATTTGTTTAGAATTTAAACCAATACCAATCAAATACAACATTCTTATCAAATAAATTTTGTCAAGAAAGGTTTTAATACTGCCTCTAACACCCACAACACAATTTAATAAAAAACTGGATATGGGTTATTTGATTATTTGATTATTCAATTATTTTCTTTTTTTTGTTTTTTTGATTTTGATATTTTGTTTAGTGATTAATTCACCTTTATTTGATTTACTTCTTGGGATTTTTGTAGGGTGATTTTCTCTCAAATAAAACAATGTTTTTTCTTTCAATCTGGTTAAATAAGTTCTTGGAAAAGTGGCAGCAGCAGCAGGAATATGCCCTCCCCCTCTACCTTTTTTCGCTTCTTGTACTGCAAAAAAAGCCAATTTTCCACAATTTACTTTAAAGTCATTTCTTCTAAAAGAAGCCCCAAAATTTACTCCTTGATCTTCAAAAATCACAATAGTGCTGCTAGACAATTCTTTTGAAATCAAATTACTTAATTTTGATCTAAAATTAGGTTTTGTTTCAAAAAAATAAACATTCGCGTCCTCAACAAATATTGCTTCTGTATAAAATCTTTTCTTTTCACGCAAAAGAGCTTCATCAAATTCTTTTTTCAAATCACTAAACCAAGAATCAAACAAATCTCTTGGAGATTTTGCAGAACACAAAAACTCAAACAAATCAGTTATTTTTCTTGAATGTGCTGCAGAAATACAACCAACAATCCCTGCTAACTCGTGCAACTCTTCTTCGCTAATAGAATGATTTTTTGAAACTTGTTTAATAAACCTAGCCCATTCTTTAAATGCATAATCCCCAATAACTCCAATTGCACAAACCCAATCAATTCCACCAAAAATATCATAAACCATTTTTGAGGCAGGATAATGCGAAGGAGTAACTTTTGAAAAATCCCAAGGTTTTATAGAAAAATACTCTGTTTGTACAAAATTTAGTGGCAAAGTTTCGTGATGATCAATCACCAAAAATTTTCCAACATTTTCTCCAACATGTTCCAAAACATCAGAAATAAAACTTTCATTCAAATCCAAAAATAAAGTTCTATCAAATTTTATTTTATTAAAATCATCAAAAAATCTTGCTTGTTTCATACTATGATCATAGAAAAAAATTTTTGATTGCGCTCCACTCATATCAACAAATAATTTAGCTTGAACAGCCGAGGCCAATCCATCCTCATCATTATCCGAAACAATAGCAATATTCATTCCGGGCTCAATTGCAAGAAAATCAAAAACCTCTCTTCTAATTGTACTAATAGATTTCATACTCCCCAGCTCTCGAATAAATAAAGAAAAACACCCTTATATTCTTTTCTAAACACTTGATAATTAGCAAAATAACGAATTTTAAAGGTAAAGAGATTTATGAATCAAAGAGAATTTTTGAGAAAACAAATGCTAAAAAAAACAAGAGAACAAATAGAAGAAAAATTTGCTGGAAAAGAAATACACATAATTAAAGCAATAAATTTACTAACTGATCTTGAATCAATAAATAACTTAATGACAGAAAATTTAAACGAGTGGAAACTAAGACAACCCACAGGAGAAGCCGAAAAAGAATTTTTGAATTTAGAAAAAAATGTTAAAAATATTAATGAACAAAAAGAAAAACTAATAGAATTTATTGAAAAAGAAATGAGTACAGAATTCCCTAATTTTTCAACAATTGCAACACCAATAATTGGGGCAAAATTACTTGCAAGTGCAGGATCTAAGAAAAAACTATGCTTTGCTCCAGCATCAACAATACAAGTATTAGGAGCAGAAAAAGCACTATTCAACCACATAAAACACAAAACAAGATGCCCAAAACACGGACACATATTCAACCACCCACTACTGCAAAGGTTACCAAAACAAAAAAGAGGAAAAGCAGCAAGAGTAATAGCAGGAAAATTATCAATCGCACTAAAACAAGATTATTTTGGTGGAGAAAATAATTCAAAAATGGTTTTTAAAGAACTTGAAAAAATAATTGAAAAAATTTCAAACGAACCAGAAAAAATAAAAAAACCAAATCAACCTTCACAAAAAAATAAACCCGAACACCGAACATTTACTCCCGAAGAAAGAAGAGCATTTTTTGAAAAACAAAATAAAGAAAAAACTTTTTACAAAAACAACAAAACAACTAACCAAACAACACCACAAAACTCAAATAATAAAAAAACAACCAATAAAAAAGATTTCAAAAAATTTAATAAATTTAAAAAATTCAAAAAGTTCAAGAAAAGAAACTAATTTGCCAAAAAAATAATATAACAATTAATGTTTTTGGGTGAAAAAAATGAAAAAACTTTTTGAAGGAATATATTCTGATTCAAAATCAATTTACACAAAAAACCTAAACAAAGGAAAAAAAGTGTATGGAGAAAAAATAATCAATAAAAATAATGAAGAATACAGAGAATGGAATCCTTACAGATCAAAATATTGTGCAGGAATAAAAAATGGGTTGAAAAAAAATATTTTTTTTGAAGGATGCACTGCACTATATTTAGGAAGTGCAGAAGGAACAACAGTAAGCCACATCTCAGACATTGTTGAAAAAAACGGGGCAATATTTTGTGTTGATTTGAGCGAAATAGCAATGCACAAATTAACCAAACTTGCAGAAGAAAGAGAAAACATTTACCCCATACTTAGTGATGCACAAAGAATTGAAAATTATAAAGAATTTTTAGAAGAAAAAGTAGATGCACTATTTCAAGATATTTCACAAAGAAATCAAGCAGAAATATTTTGCAAAAACGCAGCATTTTTAAAAAAAGGATCTTATGGATGCTTGTCATTAAAAACCAAAAGTATTTCCCAATCAAAAACCAAACAAGACATACTAATTGAAGAAAAAAAAATATTAGAAAAAGAATTTATGATTGAACAAATACTATCAATCGAGCCATACGAAAAAGAACATTACTTAATATTAGTTAAGAAAAAGTAGTTTGATTTTTATGAAAAAAGAACTTGTAAGAAAATTTTTTCACATATTTTTTGGAACACTAATTTTATTCATAATTTATTTACTGGATACTGAAAAAAGTTTTTACTTATTACTCGCAATAACCACTATTGGAATAGTTCTTAGTTATTTAATAAAAATAGGAGTAAAAATAAAACCACTAACAACAATAATTAATTATGTCCAAAGAAAACAAGAAAAAAACACACCGGGAAAAGCTGCAATAATGTTTTTTTTATCCAGCATCATTATTTTATTTTTATTCCAACAAGAAAAAATGATAATAATTGCGATTTTAGCAGTCCAAATTTATGCTGATGGTTTTGCAGCGATTTTTGGAAAAAAGTTTGGGAAAATTAAAATATTTGAAAAAAAAACTTGGGCAGGAACAAGTACTTTTTTTATTATTAGTTTTTTTTGTTTAATTCATTTTTTTGATCCAATATACACACTAATATTATCTCTAATTGCAACAATTATTGAAGTGCTACCAATTGATGATAATTTGGGGGTCCCACTAGGACTTGGAATTGTAATTAAATTAAACCAATTTATTCTATAATAAATCACAAAACTATGTTGCTTTTCAACACCAATTATTTTTCACTATTAATGATTTTTCACTATTAAGGATTTTTCATTATTAATAACTAATATAAAACCTAACTTAGAAAAATTGTTTAGAATTACTAGCCCCGTAGTATAGTGGATAGTATAGCGCACTCCTAAAATCATTTTATTTGAGCAAAAATATTATGATTGAAGATAGGCGTAGACTCGGGTTCAATTCCCGACGGGGCTGTACTTTTTACTGAAATAAAAAATAACCACCAAAAAGAATAAAAATAACTACAAACCATATTTGTTTATATGAGAAAAAGAATACCTCAATCAGGAATGACTCCAGGAATGAAAGTAAATGCAAAAAGAATGAGGACAACTAAAGGAGTTAGAAACAAAATTGCGCGTAAAACTCTTGCTGGATCAATTTCAAATGCTACAACAATTAATTTAAATACTCACTTAATGACTTCCCTTGCCAGAAAATATAAAGTAAACACTGCTAACGGAACTCAGTTTGCAGAATTAATGGAAGCAATAAAAACAAACAGAGTATCAATTTATACCCCTTATGGACAAAGCGAAATCGCAAGAGTTTTTTTAGGGCCGAATCCCTCAATGGCACAAATTGAAGAATTGAGAAACATACTTTCGGATTACAGAAAACAAATGAATATACAAAGGGACTTAAAAAACGCGACTAGTGGGATAAGAGAAATGTCAGTGAGTGTTAGTAGTGGGCGAGTTTATGTTAAAGAGAAAGGTTTTTTGGCAAAACTATTAAGAAGATAAACACCAAAAAAATATTAAGAAAACAAATACCAAAAAAAATAAATATTGAGAAAATAAACACTGTGAAGATGAATACCAAGAAAATAATAAACCCCATTAAAACTAATATTTATTGACAGTTGTCGAAACGCTTTTTAATCGGTTGGAGTAATAATGTATTATGGATAAATTATCAATGACCATAGCTGGAGAAATTGCACTCTCTTCTGATCCTGGTGGATCAATGAAAAAATGGAGAGAAATATTTGCTGTACATCAAACCGAACTAGCTAATTTTTTGAAAGTATCTTCATCAACAATTAGTGATTATGAAGGGGGACGAAGAAAAAACCCAGGAATTAATGTTGTTTCAAGACTAGTTAATGCATTAATAGAAATTGATAAAACCCGAGGAGGAAAAGTAGTTAAACAACTTGAAAAAGATTTTAAACAAGATGAATCAACCGCATTTGATAGTCACGAATTTGCCAGTGGAATAAAAGCAACAGATCTTGTAAAAAAAATCAATGGTAATATTATTTGTTTACCACACAAATTAAAAGAAGAACAAGTTTTTGGTTACACAATAATTGATTCAATAAAAGTAATTCTTGAAGTTCCAGTTCATGAATACATGATGCTTTATGGTAAAACACCAAACAGAGCACTTGTTTTTAGACATGTAGAAAATGGTAGAAGCCCACTAATCGCAGTAAAAATTGGTAGATTTTCTACTGATATGAAACCAAGTATGATAATTTTACACGGACAATTTAATGAACAAAAACCAGTAGACCCAATTGCAATCAAAATCGCTGAAAGCGAAAAAATCCCACTAGTAACAACAGGAATAGCAATAGAAGAACTAACAAAAGCACTATCAGAATATGAAAAATGAACATTCATTAAAAAAAATTAAAAAAACAAAAAAATAAAAATCAAAAAAATAAAAAAACATTAAATCATTTTTTATTTTTTCTTTAAACAAAAAGTAAATCTGAACACAAAATTTCCTCTTCCACCATCTTCCCCTATTAGTTTTTTTGAAGTGGTAACTTTCATATCAAACATTTTTGAAATGGCTCTAACAATTCTTGCCGCTGCTTTTTTATCACCGATCCAAAGATCATACCCTTGTGGAATTTCAATTATTTTTGAAGTTCCTGCAAGAGAATTTGTTTCTCTTTCTTTATCCAACATTGACATTGCAGTATCATAAATTTTTTTTGCTTCTGACTTTTCTGCCCTAATTTGAACCACTGCTTCTCTATAATTAGCATTAAGTTTTGTACACGCATCACAAGTAGTTGGTTTAATTTTAAACACAATTTCTTTTTCTTGACTAACCAAAACATTCTCAATAAACCCTTCAACTTTTATTAAAACCTCATACATCAAAACATCAGAGTTAAGTACTTGAGTAACTTCAACAAAAGGTNTAGGAGAATTAAGTTCAGGAGCATATTTTATTTTTGCTAAAATTTTTTCACTAATTGTTGTTTCACTCAAAGGAAACCATTTTTGGTTAAAAATAAATTTTCCACAAATTTTACAAACACTAAAAGTTGGTTTTTCTATTGTGAATAATTCTTTTTTTCCTAAATAACAATCACTACAATGTCCTTTAATCAAAGCGGAAGTATCTTTTCCACACTTTGCACAAAATTTGTTAAAACTCATAAAAATATAATGTAAAACAACAACACATCAATACAACAAAATGAATATAATTTAACCAAAACAATTTAACTAAAACAATTTAACTAAAACAATTTAACTAAAACAATCCAACCAAAACAACCCAAAAACCAAAATAATTCAACCAAAATAATTTAATTATCACAATTTAATTATCACGACAAAATATAATGCCTAATCAAATTCTATTTTTTTGCCCATTTGTAAAACCACTGTTTCTATTCCAAGAGTTGATTCTATTTTTTTCTTAAAAACAGGCATCACTTTTTTGTCGCCGTGAACCAAAAATACTTTTTTTGGATCCCACGCTTTTAATGATTTTAGCATTTCTTCTTGAGAAGGATGTGCAGAAAACTCAAACTTCTCATATTTACACAATGGTTTTATTATTGAACCATCTTTTCCAAACGGAACTTTCCCTTCATCCATCAACATTCTTCCAGGAGTTCCTTCGGCTTGGTATGAAGTTAAATGAATCTTGCTCCGTGGATCATTAATTAATTTTTCTAAATATCCTACAACAGGCCCTCCTTTCATCATTCCTGAAGTCGTTACAATTATGCAAGGTTTTTTTAGTGCTTTCTTTCTACCACTTTGTCCCTTTACCCATATAGCATCATTTAATGCTCGTTTTAGTTGCTTAGGATCTTTAATCAAATCAGAGTGTTTAATATAAATCTCGGCCATTTGTTTGCCCATCCCATCCAAATAAATATCCGCATCAATGTGATAATTACTCAACACATCAAGCACTTCTTGACTTCGCCCAACTGCTAAAACAGGAACTATTGCCCATCCACCAGAATTGATTGTTTCTTGAACTGATTCACAAAATCTTTTTTCAACATCTTTTCTGTTAGGGTGAATTCTATCCCCATAAGTTGATTCAATCATAACATAGTCAACTTTACCAACACTCATATCACACCCTTTGTGCAATCTTGTTTCTTCCAACTTATAATCACCAGTGTATAAAAATGATTTATCATTAAAAGTTAATTTTGTTAAAGCAGAACCCAAAATATGTCCTGCGTCAAAAAACTCTAAAGAAACTTCTTTTGTTAAATGAAGTTCCTTTTTGTAAGGTGCCACAAAATTATATCTGTGTGTTCGTTCTATTTCTGCTTTATTATATTTTGGAGCCATTCCTTCAAACTCGGCTATTTTTATTGAATCTTTCCACAAAACATCACTAATATCAAGGGTTGGTTGAGTCATAAAACTCAAACACTCTGATTTTTTATAAAAATAAGGAAGTAATCCTGAATGATCAAGATGAGCATGAGATAAAATTACTGCTTTAACGTGTTCATTAATTTCTAGTGGATAATCAACCGATTCTGGATTTAATTTGATTCCATAATCAAGCAAAAATTTTTCTCCAAAATCAAGTACAAAAGCACTTCTTCCAACTTCTTCTGCCGCTCCATGCGCGGTTAAACTAAACACAAAAAACACCTAACCATTTTATTATATCCTATTAACTAACAATAAAAAGGCTTTATATTATTTTGCTTTACTGCAAAAATTAACACTAAAACAATTTGTTAAAAAAAAAGAAAAAAAGAAACCGCAAAACACGGCTTCTTTTCAAATTACTTAACTACCTAATTAACTATGTATTTAACTACAAGAACCTGTTGTTGTTTTTTGATTAACGCTTGGTGCATCGCATCCTGTTAATTTTGCGAAACCGGAAATTGTTCTTTCAGGATCTACTTTCACTCCGTTCAAAAACACTGATGGGTAACCAGTAACACCAACGCTTTGGCAATAATCTTCCTTACCAACACATTCAAAATAAATTGGTTCTACAACACTAAATCCACCAAGGTTACTAACCAATGCATTTGTGTATCCACACCAATTAGCTCCATAAATAACAACATTTTTGTCAGCCAAACAATTCATAAAAGAACCTAAAGCTTCAATTTCTTCTGCGGAAAGTTCGCTAACCTCTTGTGGTTGTTCTTGTTCTTGGGATTCGGTTTCTGGAATTTCAAGAGGTTTTGTTATATCAAGAACTGGTAATTGTGGTAAAATCAAATTATTTCCACTCATATAAAATAAACCAGCACCAACCACTTGGTCACTTTGATAAATCTCATATTCTAATTCAAACAAACTATTACCCAAATCATTTACATCAGTAACTTTTGCTGAAAGAGAACTATCAAGAATCAAATTTTTGTTAACATAATTTTCTACATTACTTTTCAATAAAACTAAATCAACACTACTATTTGAATCAGATATTTTTTCGTTATTCCCAGTTATTGCAAAATAACCAAATACCAAAAAAGCACCTAAAAGTAATCCAATAATTAAAACCACTACTGATACCAGTATTAATTTTTTTGAATCATTTGAATTACTAGAATTGCTTTGCTCTACTTGTTGGTTCTTAGAACCACGATGTTTAATATGCTTAGCCATAATACACACTCCTAAAAATAAAATTCACTAATTAAATCCACTAACTAAATTCACTAACTAAATTCATCAACTGAATTTTCTAACTAAAAACTTATTAAATCAATAANAACACTATTAAAAAACTATNTTTTAACAAATTTTTCTTACTTTTTTTGTTTTCTTATAAACAAAAACCAAACAACTACTAATACTAAAATTATTCCCGGAACCAAAACCATCGCATTATCTCCTAAAAAACAAAATAAATCAGGAGTAGTACTAGCTACTGCATTATACACACAAACAGCATTACTATTAGGCCCATCACAATTACCATAAATGAAATAATTGTAAATTCCCATAAATGCAACATAGAATGACCAAATTAGTGAAATCACCATAATTATTGTTAAAATCCAAGACAACACATCAAAATTTTTGAAAACAAAAGAACCAAGAGGTTTGTTAAATTTTGAAACTCTTGCAGAAACCTTCATCTTCATTTTTTTATCAAAAGAAGTAGTGCATTTTCTTAAAGTTGCTTTTCTTAAAACACAGTCAAATGCTTCAAAAAAATAACTTCTATATTTTACTGAAAATAAACCCAAAATTGCAAAAACAAACAATGCGACAAAACAAATCATAAAAATCAACTAAAATAAATAACAAAATACACCAAAATTATTCAACAAAACTTTTACCAAAATTAAATACTTAAATCAATACCAAACTCAATAACCTTTAATCTCCTAATACCCCAACAAATTTTTTAATTCTTCTAATAAATCTTGAAAAAATCATTTAATAAAACTTAACTCTTGAATTTTTTTCAAAAATTTTTCACTTCCCAAACAACTTTTATTCCCCAAAAATTATTTTATTTTTTAAACATTTTTTAAAATATTTTATTTTCTTTCTCCTGAAAATTTTTGTTTAAATTCTTCAATACTTTTTTGTTCAAGTTTTTCAAACAATATTCCAACTTTTGTTAGTTTTGTTTCTTCCCTCACTCCACTAAAAGCACCATTAATTCCAACATTTACAATGTTTTCTTTTTCTCCCAACATTTGCCAAATTTTTTCACTACCTTTTGGAACAAACGGATAATAAATTACTGCCAAAAGTTTTGAAAAATCAATACACTCTGCAATTGTTGCAGCAGCAAGAGCTTCATCAGTTTTTATTGTAATCCACGGTTGTTTATCTTGTAAATATTTATTCCCTAACGCACTAATTTCGTTTGCTTTTATTAACGCGTCCCTAATTCTTGCTTCAGTGAAAAGATTTTTGTATTCTTCAATCAATGGTTTCACTGATTCTATTAATTCTTTTTTTGATCCTTTTGGTTTTTTTAATTCAAAAAATTTTTCGTCAAGTGAAACAACTCTGTTAATAAAATTCCCAAAATTTCCCACAAGTTCATTATTTACTTTACTTCCAAAATCATCCCAAACAAATTGAGTATCCCCTGTTTCTGGTCTTACTCTGAATAAATAATATCTCCACACATCCGCACAAATCCCTGTTTCTTTTGCATCATTTCCAAAAACCCCGATGTTTTTGCTTTTTGAAAATTTTTTGTCTTCGTAATTTAAGTAATCAGTTGATGCTAAGTAATTAACGAGTTTGTAATCTTTTTTTGTTCCAATCAAAAATGCTGGGAACATTATTGCGTGGAATGGAACATTATCTTTTCCCATAAATTGGTACAATGTAACATCTTGATTCATCCACCAATTTTTCCACTCATCACCAATACTTTCAATAGTAATCCCAATATACCCTATTGGTGCATCAAACCAACTATAAAACACTTTATTGTCCCATCCCTCGAGAGGAACTTTTATCCCCCACTCAAGATCCCGAGTAATACACCTTTCTTTTAATCCTTGTTTTAACCAATGCTCAGTAATTCCAACCGCAACATTACTCCACTTACTTTTTGTTGTATTATACCACTTCATTAAATCAGGTTCTATTTTTGGTAAATCAATATACAAATGTTTTGTTTCTTTTAGAATTGGTTTAGTCCCATCAATTTTTGAAACCGGATTAATTAATTCGTTTGGTTCTAAAAGTTTTCCACAACTATCACATTGATCCCCTCTTGCTCCAAGCGCGTGACAAAAAGGACACTCTCCTTCAACAAAACGATCACTCAAAAATTTTTTTGATTTCTCTGAATAAAGTTGAGTAATTGTGTTTTCTATAATAAACCCATTTTTGTACAAATCATTAAAAATATCAATAGTGATTTTTGCGTTAGCTTCACTTGATGTTCTACCCAAACAATCATAACTTGTTTCAAACCAATCATAAATATTTTTGTGAATCACAAAATATTTGTCAACGAGTTCTTTTGGGGTAAGACCCTCTTCCATTGCCCTAACTTCAGTAGTGGTTCCGTGCTCATCAGTACCCAACACAAACAAAACTTCTTTTCCATTAATTCGCATAAACCTTGCAAAAGCATCAGCACTCAAAACAGAACCAATTAAGTTCCCCAAATGAGGAACATTATTCACATAAGGCAAAGCACTTGTAACAAGAATTTTATTACCTAATTTAATATCTGACAAAACTATCACCAACCCAATAAATCAAACCCATAAATTCAATAATTCAATCCATAAATTCAATAATTCAATCCATAAATTTAATAATTCAATCTAATAATTCAACCCAACAAATCAATCCCAATAAATCAATTCAACAATCCAATATTATAATAAAATACTCGTAGAAAAGGCTTAAAAAAGGGCTTAAAAAAGAAGGTCTTGAAAAAAATAAACCAATACTAAATTTGCACTAAATTTTATTAAATTTTTAAATAATTTTCCAATATCTTTTTTTGCTTCAAAGCCAATTCAAAATCTTTCACTTCAATTGCTAAAATAACATTTTTTGGCAAATCGTTCAACAAAACAATTTTTTCTCCACCAAACAAAACATGCTCGTCTTTTTCTCCATCATTACCATGAATATGAACATGCTTAATGTAAGGCTTAACTTTTTTTAAAAATAATTTTGCTTTTCCTAAATCCCCTCTTAATGCAACATTTAGGTGGCCTAAATCCACGCACATTTTAAGCCCGGTTTTTTTGCACAAATTAAAATAATAATCAGGATCGCCCGAATCTTTTTTAGTTCCATTTTCTATACACAAATAAACTTTGTTTTTTTTAGCAAACAATGCTGCTTTTTTTAAAAAATCCAAATGTTTTTTTGATAATTTAGTTGAAGAATTTAAATGAAATACAACAATTTTTGAATTAATTTCTTTTGCGAATTGTATTTCAGCAAACAATCTATACTCGTCAGCTTTTCTAAAATAATAATTATCGGATAAAAGATTTTTAACATACGAATGAATTGTGAAAGAAATTCCTTTTTTTAAATAATCTTTCAAATGTTTAATGTGTTTTGGTTGAAAGTGTTCCCACCTATCATCAAGTTCAATTACATTAAAACCGTGTTGAATGTAATAATCAATTTTTTTAAAACGCACAAAGGGCGTATTGATACTTGTAGTTAATGCTATTTTCATAAAATAACCTTTTATGCAATAAAAGAAAAACCTTTTGATAACAAAAAAAATCAAATAAAAATTTGATTATTTATAAAAATCGTGTTTAATTTAATTTTTGTTTTTTGTTTTAGTTTTTTTCAACTCAAAAAATATTAACCCTAAAAATCAATTATTGTTATCTTAATTTTTTGGAAGGATTGTTTTGGTTTTAAGTGTTATTGAAAATGCGTATCTTAAAAAGGCGGAAGAAATTAGTTCATTTAATGAAATACACAAAAAATTGCTTCTTTTTTTGCTCCACGAAAAAAAACACTACACAAAAGAAGAGTTAATTTGTTTTGCTAATTATAATGAAACAAAACTTGAAAAAGTGCTAAAAGATTTAGAGAAAGCTTCTTTAATAAAAATAAATGGATGGCTTGTTAGTTTGGAAGAAGAAGTAATAATGACACAAGCAATAGTGAGTGAACTTAAATACAAAACAAAATAAAACAAAATAAAAATAAAATAACACAAAATTTAAAATAACAAAACAAACAAAAAAAATACAAAATAAAACAAATTTAAAATAATACAAAATAATACAAAATAAAATAAAACACTAATCCCCAATCCTAAAAATTAGCATTAATTATAATTCATTTTATTAACCCTAAAAATTGAGTGGTTTTTTTGGTTAAAAAAAGATTTATAAAAAGTCCCTTATTGAACTTTATAAAAGACACGAATTGTTCGCACGAGATGATTTAATGCAAATTAAAGAAAAATCTTTTACAAAAGAAATGGAGTTAGCTATTTTTGAAGAATGGAAAAAAGATGATACTTACAAGTTTAACGAAAATACGGAAAAAAAAGTTTACTCAATTGATACTCCTCCACCATACATTAATTCACCAATACACATAGGACACGCAAGCACTTACATTATAATGGATTTTATTGCAAGATACAGGAGAATGACAGGGCAAGAAGTGCTTTTCCCGCTTGGACTTGATCAAAATGGATTACCAATAGAAATTAGTGCGGAAAAAAAATACAAAGTTGATTTTACAAAACTGACAAGAGATGAAGCGGTAGGGTATTGTAGAAAACTTTTGGACGAAACAAGCGCGGAAAGTATTAATAGTTTTGCAAAGTGTGGAATAATGTTCAACTCTTGGAGTGAGGGAGAAAAAATTGGGGACATGTATCAAACTGATTCAAAAAGTTACAGAGCAGTTACTCAAGCAACATTCATTGATCTTTGGAACAAAAATTTAATTTACGAAGCAAACAAAGTAGTTAATTGGGATCCAAAATTACAAACCACTGTATCTGATGCTGAAATAATTTACGAAGACAGACCAGGGTTTTTTCACGATATCGTATTCAAAGTAAAAGACACTAATGAAGAAGTAATTATTGGAACCACTAGACCTGAACTAATTTGTTCATGCGCAATGGTAATATTCAATCCAAATGATGAAAGATATTTGCACTTAGAAGGAAAAACACTAATCACTCCTTATTTTAATAAAGAAGTTCCTTGTAAATCACACACCGCGGCAGAAATGGATAAAGGAACAGGAATAATGATGATGTGTTCTTATGGAGATCTAACTGATATTAGATTTTTTATGGAACAAAAACTAGAACCAATAATCGCAATAAACAAAGACGGAACAATGAATGAAAAAGCAGGGGACCTTAGTGGATTAAAAATTATTGAAGCGAGAAAAAAAATTGTTGAATCAATGCAAAACTCTGGATTGTTAAAAAAAATTACTCCCACCTCTGCACACAGAACCCCAGTAAGTGAAAGAAGTGGAGCAGCAATAGAGTTTATTGAAATGCAAGAATTTTATTTAAAACAATTAGATTACAAAGACAAGATGATGGAAATAGCGAATAATGTTACAATATATTCCCCAAAATCAAGACAAATACTAATTGATTGGATTAATTCAATTTCAATTGATTGGCCAATTTCAAGAAGAAGATACTATGCAACTGATATCCCAATGTGGAAATGCAAAAAATGTGGAAATTATGTGTTAGCAGAGAAAGGAAAATATGTACAACCTTGGAAAGAAAAATTTAGTGGAACTTGCGAATGCGGAAATAGTGATCCTAATGAATTTGTTGGAGAAACAAGAGTGTTTGATACTTGGTTTGATTCAAGTATTTCTCCACTTTACATTTTGGGTTATGAAAGAAAACCAGAGTTTTTCAACAAACACTCTCCTTGTTCACTAAGACCTCAAGGAAAAGAAATTGTTAGAACTTGGCTTTACTTTACTTTATTAAAAGATTATTTACTAACTGAAAAAATTATTTTTGATGATGTTTGGATCCACCACCACATAGTTGATGAAAAAGGATACAAAATGAGTAAAAGTAAAGGAAATACTATTGATCCTCAAAAAATCTTGAACCAATACGGTGCAAGTCCTTTTAGGATTTGGTGCGCAATAGAAGGAAACCTTGACAGAACTGATTTTAGGTGTTCAATGGAGAGAATACAAAGCGCTGGAAAATTAATTGATAAACTTTGGAATGTATCAAAATTTGTTTCAATGTTTGAACTCACACAAGAACAAGAAAAAAATGTTGAACCAATGGAAATAGACAAATGGGTGCAAAGCGAAATTGACAAATTAATTGAAGAAGCAACTATTGGATACAAAGAATACGATTTCCACAACCCAACTGTCAGAATAATTAATTTTATTAGAGACGAATTCGCATCACACTATGTTGAAATCGTGAAAAGAAGAGCATACAACAATGATCCTAACACAAAATTCACTGAAAGCGAAAGAAACGCAGCAGTAAAAACTCTTCGCGATTCGTTAAAAACAATTCTAGAATTACTAGCACCAGTAAATGCTGCAATGAACTACTATATTTACAAAGAAATGTTTAATGAAAATGTTCACGCACAAAAATGGCCAACAAAAACAAATACAACCAGCACAATTGTTACAAAAGATTTGGTTGAATTTAATTCAGCTATTTGGAAAGCAAAAAAAGATGCGACACTATCACTAAAAGACCCTGTGAAAAAAGCAACAGCTCCGGAAAGTTTGAAGAGTGTTGAAAAAGAAATTAAAGCAACCCACAACATTTTAAAACTAACATTTGGGAAAGAAATAATAGTAGAAGCGAAATAAAAAAATTACTCCCTTCACACTTTAGTTATGTAATTGTTCAATTTATTTAATTAGTTAATTTAATCAATTTATTTAATCAATTTATTTAATCAATTTATTTAATCAATTTATTTAATCAATTTATTTAATCAATTTATTTAATCAATTTATTTAATTAATTTATTTTACATTTCTTCTCTTTCTTCTGGTCGCATTTGTGGGAAGAATATTACATCTTTGATTGTTGCAGAGTTTGTTAGGTAAATTACTAATCTATCTATTCCTAATCCCATTCCGCCTGCTGGGGGCATTCCATAACCTATTGCTTCTAAAAAATCTTCATCCATTGGGTGATTTTCTCCTTTTGCTCTTCCTTGGTCTTTTTGTTCTTCAAAAAATTTTCTTTGTAAAATAGGATCGTTTAATTCAGAGTACCCATTACAAAGTTCGTGACCATTAATGTAACACTCTGTTCTTTCAATTAATCTCTCACTATCTTCTCTTGATGGTTTACAAAGAGGAGTTGTTTCTTTTGGATACTCAACAACCCAAGTTGGTTGAATTAATTCTGCTTCACAAAAGTGTTCAAATAATTCAGCAACCAAAAGGCCCCATTTTCTTTCATCCGCATTAATTTCAAGCCCTTCCCTCAAAGCAATATCATAAAGTTCTTCAACAGTCATATCACGAACATCAGTTTTTAATTTGTCATTTAATGCATCAATCATTTTTATTCTCTTCCAAGGAGCTTTAACATCAATCTCGGTTCCTTGATAATTTATTTTAGTAGAACCATTAACTTTCAATGCAATAAATTCAACCATTTGTTCAGTCAAATTAATCATATCATTAAGATCAGCATAAGACCAATAAAATTCAGACATAGTGAATTCAGGATTGTGGGTTTTATCAACATCCTCGTTTCTAAAATTTTTACAAACAGTATAAACCTTATCATACCCACCAACCAAAAGTCGTTTCAAATAAAGTTCTGGAGAAATACTCAAATAAAAAGTTGATTTCCAAGCATTACTTTGAGTAACATAAGGTCTAGCACTCGCTCCCCCATAAGTTGGTTGAAGAGTAGGAATCTCCACCTCCAAAAATCCTTTAGAGTCCAAAAATTCTCTCCAAGCAGAAATAATTTTTGAACGTTTAACAAAAACTTCTCTCACTTCAGGATTCATTATCAAATCAAGATATCTTTTTCTTAACCTTAACTCAATATCTTGAAGACCGTGAAATTTTTCAGGAAGAGGCAAAATTGATTTACAAAGAATTTCAAGAGACTCAACCATAACTGAAAGTTCTCCCCTTTGAGTACGATACGCTTTTCCTTTTGAACCAACAATGTCCCCCAAATCAATTAAATTAATTAATTCAAAAACACTCTCAGGAGTTTCTTCTTTTCTTAAAAAAAACTGGATATCCCCAGTAGAGTCCCTGACTTTTAAAAAAGCAATTGCTCCAAAACTTCTCTTCGCAATAACCCTACCAGCAACACTAACAGGATCACCAAATTCTTCATTTTTTAAATCCTTATACTTTTCTTTAATCGCTAAAGCCTTATCAGAATCATCAAATTTGTAAGGGTAAGGATTGATTTTCAAATCACGAAGTTTACGCAAATTATCTTTCTTTGCTTTAACAAGATCATTATCCATACTCAAATATTCATAAATAAGAATTAAAAATGTTAGCAAAAGAACGACACATTATTAAACAATGGAAAAAAAATATTAATATGCCATACATACCAAAAGGAAGAAAAGTTAAACAAACCAAACTTAATGATACAAGACAACGCGCTAGAATACCAGGATACAATAGTCCTGCGATTTTGCTTGGAACAAGAGGAGGAATAACTAGAAAAAAATTAAAACAAATTGTTGAAAGAATGAAAGACAACAAAGCACTTAAAGACAAACGACCTGTCGCAAATATTCAATCCCATTCAAGAGTGCTGGGAGAAAGAAGAGCTATTACAGCAACTGATGTTTCTACAAGAATTGTTAGAAGATATTTAATGAAACCATTTGGAAAAAGCAACACAACACCACAACAAAGAAAAATTATATCTTCAATAATTACTCACCGATCCAACCAATTAATTCAAGGAACAAAAATTAGGGTAAGACCGGATATGAGGGTTTTATTACTAGATCTAATGAAAAGTCACGAAAGTCAAGGATATGAAAAAACAAAAAAAATTTTAGAAACACTTGCAAACAGAGGAAAATCCTTAACCAACATGACTAAAAAATCAAAAACACTAAACGATGTTTTCTATAATGTTTCACCAAAAATACACGTCCCACTACAATTGTTTGAATTATACACAGAAAAAGAACTCATTTCAGAAGTAAAAACACAAATTCCAAAAAGACAAAAAGAACTAGAACAACTAAAAAAACTACAACTACAACACAACAATGCTTATGTAAAAGAAATAGAACAACAAATACAACACATGAAAAAATTAACAAACAATGAATAACAAAACACCAAATAACAAAAAACGAACAACAAAAACAACTAACGCCACAAAAACAATATGTACAAATTGTTACATCCAAATCAAAAAATCCTTTATAAAGGACATAATCTTAATGATTCGTATGAAATTTGATTTTTTTGTCTGGAGTCTCTTATTGTAAGCTCACCAGGCTAAGGCTCCTGACAAAAATCAAACTAATTCTAAAAATAATTCTAAAAATAATTCTAAAAAAACAACACATGTTAAGAAACAAACTAACCCCAAAATATTTTTCCGAATATTTTTTCAACTATTTTTCTAAATATTTTTCGTTTAAATGCTTGGGCGAGAGAATTAAAAACTCAAAGGAACTGATATTATGAATAAAGAAAATAAAGAAAAACAAAAAAGTGAGAAAATGAGTAAAAATGATTCACAAAAAATAATGGTTGACCCATGGGGAAATAGTCTAATAGAAGATTATTCAAGATTGATTAGAGAATTTGGAATGCAAGAATTTGATTTATCAATAATGCCTAACCCAAATGCACAAATGCGAAGAGGAGTAATTTTTGGAGGACAAGATCTAAAAATAATTGCAGAAGCAATAAAAACAAAGAAAAAATTTTATTGTTTAACTGGAATAATGCCTTCAGCAGAAAAAATACATTTAGGGACTGAATCAATAATACAACAAGTAAAATACTACCAAGACAACGGAGCAGAAACTTATGTACTAATCGCTGATGTTGAAGCACAAGCAACAAGAGGAATATCGTTAACAGAAGGAAAAAGAAGGGCACTAAATTTTTACATCCCTGCATACATCGCTTTAGGATTAGATCCAAAAAAAACAAAATTTTATTTTCAAAGCGAAAATAAAAAAGTAAGTAACTTAGCAGCAATTTGTTCGCAAAAAATTACTGAAAACGAATTTAGAGCAATATACGGATCAGTACACCCGAGCAAAGTAATGAGTGCATTTACTCAAATGGGAGACATACTCCACCCACAACTAAAAAACACAATGCCAGGAATAATTCCAATAGGAATTGATCAAGCCCCACACATAAGAATGAGTAGAGATATTGCGAGAAGATTAAAAAATGAGTACGGATTCTTTTTGCCAAGTGCGAGTTATAACAAATACACTTCTTCACTTGACGGATCATTCAAAATGAGTAAAAATGAACAAACGGGAAAAATAGAAATACCTGAAAAAGATAGAAAAGAATTAGAAAAAAAATTAAAAAAAACCCTAACTGGTGGACGAGCAACAATGAACGAACAAAAACAAAAAGGAGGAGAAGTGGAAAAATGTGTTGCGTATGAATACTGCAAAAACCATTTCATTAAAGAAGACAAAATACTAAAACAAATGCGTGATGAATGTGTAAGTGGGAAGAACTTGTGCGGAGAATGCAAACAAAAATACTTAATAAAACACGCATTTGAATTCTACGATGAATTTGACAAAAAATTTGAAAACGCTAAAAAAATTGTTGGAAAAATAAAATTTGAGGAATAAAATTTAGGAAATAAAATTTATGGAATAAAATTTAGGAAATAAAATTTAAAAAATAAAAAAACATCAACTAAAAAAAATACCCCTCNCCCAAATAAAAATCAATCACCAAAATGCGTAACCGAATTATAAAATATTAAAAAGCACTAATTACACAAATAAAAAAAACTAGTGAAGCGTAGAAATAATAATACTCATTCTGAATAAAAAGGTTGGTTTTTTTTAAAAATTTTTAGAAAAAACCATTGAACACACAAATCAATATAAAGAAGAATAATCTACTAACTTGTTGCCAATGTATGCCAGTTTGCCTAACAAAAAATATGAGCAACTAATACAAGTTATAGATAAAATGAGGTCTTCACGCAAAAAATCTTTTGCAAAAAAAGCAAGACACATAAACCCTAATTGTTTAATTCAAAACGAACTAAGAAAAAAACTCATAAAAATAAAACCCAACAATATGAAACCAATAGAGGATAACATTACAGGGGTTGATTATAAATTTGGGAAAACAAAAATTGACCAAAAGTTTTCTTTCGGAGATCTGGGAGAAAATGCAATAATTATTAGAACAAAAAAAAGAAGATTACTAAACGCATCGGATTGGACACTAATAATAAACAAAGAACAAAAAATTGAATTATTCCAAACAAGAAAACTTGCTGAATTTGTTAAAAAAAACTGGGGAATAGTTCAAAAAAATTTTATTGAAAAAACTATTAATTATGAAAAATACAAAATTCAACTAAAAGAATTTTATGAAAAAGAAAATGTCATACCAATAACAACAGAACTATTAGAAAACGAACTGCACTCAACACTAAAACTAATTAATACAGAACAAATAAATTATGAAAAAAACACTACCCTAATTCACAACAATCCTTTTTATCAATAAAACAAAATAACAAAGAAAGCAAATAAAAATACTAAACCACAATTTATACTTATGATTAAACTAAAATTAGCCACTGAAGAGGATGCTGAANTTGTTTTTGAACTAATGCAAGATAAGGATTGTCAAAATTTTATTATTACAAAAACAAAAACAAATAATGTTGAAGAACAAAAAAAGAAACTGCGAAGTTATTATGCTCAAAGCAAAAAACAAAACCGATTTTATTTTATTGGAATGAACAAAAAAGAAAAAATAGGAATCGTTGACATTTACAATATCAATAAAGAGGATGAACGATGTTGTATAGGATACGCTGTGAGCAAAAAATACAGAAAAAAAGGATTTGGAACAAAAATGGTTAAAGAAGGATTAAAATTTTTGAAAAATAATCTAAAACTTCACGGATGCGAAGCAATAACTGACCCAACAAACGCTCCCAGCACAAAAATACTCCAAAAACTAAATTTTAAAAAAATAGGCACATTAAAGCACTACCGAAAACACAAAGGAAAATACCTAAACAGAGAACTTTATTGGAAAATATTAAATTAAACTAAAAAACAACCCAAAAAGATGGATTTTAAATAATTGGGTATTTATATTTTTATACAAATGCCAACACACAAATAACACAACAATCAAATAATGTAATTATATTGGTGAAAAAAATGATTGAACCAAAAATAATTAGAGAAAACTATTCTGAAGTTAAAAAAAACTTGTTAAAAAGGCAACAACCAGAAATTATAGAAAAACTAGACACTTGGGTAAATAATGATAAAGAATGGAGAAAACTAAAACAAGAAGTTGATGAATTAAGACAAGAAAGAAACAAAATAACTGAAGAAATTAAAATCGCAAAAGCAAACAAAAAAGATATTACAAAATTGTTGGATAAAGCAAAAAAAATTCCACAAACACTTAAAGAAAAAGAAGAAACAACAAAAAAATTAGAAGAAGAAAACAAAAATATTCTAATGACTATCCCGAATTTACTTGATGAAAGCGTACCTTACGGAGTAGGAGAAGAAGGAAACATTGTGATTAGAAAATGGGGAGACATTAATAAAAAAGATTTTGAAGTAAAACACCACGGACAATTAGCAGAATCACTACAAGTAGCTGATTTTAAAAATGCAGTAAAAATTGCTGGAGAAGGATTTTATTCAATAAAAGGAGATCTCGCACTACTCAATATGGCAATAGTACAATACGCCATAGAAAAATTAACAAAAAAAGGATTCACTTTAGTTATTCCACCATATATGATGAACAGAACTGCTTATGAAGGAGTAACTGATCTTAACGATTTTGAAAATGTAATGTACAAAATTGATAAAGAAAACCAATACTTAACAGCAACATCAGAACACTCATTAACAGCAATGCTAATGAATGAAATAATTGATGAAAAAGAATTACCAATACTACAAGTAGGATATAGTATGAATTTTAGAAAAGAAATAGGAAAACACGGGCTTGATGAAAGAGGATTATTCAGATTACACCAATTTGATAAAGTTGAACAAATAGTTTTTTGCAAACCGGAAGATAGTGCAAAATGGCATGAAGAAATACTAAAAAATGCGGAAGAACTTGTAAAAGATCTTGAAATACCTTACAGAGTATTATTAATTTGCACTGGGGATATTGGAACTGTTGCTAGTAAAAAATATGATATTGAAGTATGGTCACCAAGAGAAGAAAAATACTTTGAAACACACTCATTAAGTAATTGTACAACCTACCAAGCAACAAGATTAAATATAAAATACAAAAAACAAAACGGAGAAAAAGAATACTTGCACACACTTAACGCAACAGAGGTAGCAATACCAAGAATGTTAAGAGCAATAATTGAAAATCACCAAACAAAAGAAGGAACAATAAAAATACCGAAAGCACTCCACCCATACATGCTTGGGAAAAAAGAAATAAAATTAAAAAAATAAAACCAAAAAAAATAAAAGTAAATAAAAAAAATCAAATAAAAGAAAAATTAAAAAATAAATAAAAAGAAATAAAATTAACAAAACGAAATCAAAAAAAATAAAAGTAAATAAAAAAAATGAAAAAAGAAAACAAAAATTAAAAAAAACAAAAAAATTAATTAAATGAATTAAATTATTTTTATGACAAAAAAACATTATCTTGTGGATTTACACACCCATTTGAATGAAAAAAAAATTAAACCAAAAGATTGGTGGAAAGCAGTAAAAGAAAAAAAACTTTGCGGTGTCGCAATCACTGAACATGTAGAATACGACCCTGAACTTGCATACAAAAAACTAAAATCAATCCAACCAAGAGGAGTAATTCTTTTACCAGGAATGGAAGCAAAAACAACTGCGGGGCACTTATTAATTTACGGAACAAATGAATCAATATACAAAATACCAAAACTACAAAATATTAATTTACCAATAGAAGAAGCACTAAAAATTATTAAAAAAAATAATTTAACCGCAAGTTTTGCACACCCTTATGGATACAAAACTGATTCAACCTGTTTAATTATTGGAGAAAAAAAAACAAAACAATTATTAAAAAAATACAAAATAGGAACTGAATACTATAATGGAATGCTTGGTTCAGCAAACGGACTTGTATTTGGGAGCAAATGGATAAAACGATTTTATGCATTTTTTAATATTATTGATAAACGCCAAACAACAAGAATACTCACTCTAAATANTTCAACCAAAATAAAAACACAACTAGAAAATATTGCACTTGAAACCCTTGATAGAGTAAGAAAAGCCATTATTTTTTCAGAAAATGCTGCCTACATTACTGTTGGAAGTGATGCACACTACCCAAGAACAATTGGAAGTTCTGTAATTCAATTAAAAAAACAACCAAAAAATGAAGCCGAACTAATCCAAATGATTAAGAAAAAAGAAATCCTTTGGGCAGGACCAAATGTATTTACCACAACCCCTGTGGATCACTTAAAAAGAAAAGAATTATTAGAAGGAGTAAAATATATCGCGACCCACAAAATTAAAAAAACAATAAAACCAAAAAAATTGAAAAAGCCAACAAAAAAGAAAATAGAAAAAATAAAACAAAAAATCAATACAAAATCAATTAAAAAAATAACTAAAAAAATTCCCGGAAAAAAGATAGTTTTTAACCTAAAGAAGAAAATATTTAAAGGGAAGAAACAATAAATATAAGGTGTTCTGGGAGAAAAAAAAGGGATTTTTATGAAATGCGCAATAACTGAAAATACTAATATCCAATCAACTCCAAAAGATTTAGTTGAAATACACTTAGTGAGACCAATAAAAAAAGAAAAAATAGAGTGGTTGCTAAATAATAGAGCAATAAAAAAAATAACTCTATCTTCTTCATGCTTAAAAAGACTTCCAAAAAAAACCCAAAAAAAAATAAAAGAAAAAGGAATAACTATCAGTATTGAAAAAAGAAGAGGAAGACCAATTGGTCTATCTTTTGAAAAAATAAAAGAAATAATTGAACTTAGAAAAGATTACCAAAGTATTAGAGATATTGAAAGAATTACTGATGTTCCAAAATCAACAATACATTATTTGTTAAAATATGCGGACAGAAAAAAAATAAAAAAAGGAAACACTGTCATTTATTTAAAATAAAAAAAACTATTAAAAACAAAAACCATTAGAGAATAAACAATAAGAAATAATTATTAAAAAAATTAATGAAGTAATTTTTTTCTAATAATACCCAAACAATTATTTTTCACGATTTTTTCACTAGCGTTTCCTTTCCACATCGCAGCACCAGAGTGTCCACCAATTTCTCCACCCAAATTTTTTTGTAACTCTTTCAACAAATCATTAACTAAATTAAAATTGTTTTTTTCTTTAAAATAAGAATCAGCCCTACAAGAAAGAATTGAAGAATTTTCTTTTTCACTAATTCCATAAACAAGCGAAACATCAGCCCCTAAAGAAAGCAATTTTGTTGCCGCTGCCCCTTGAAAAAAAGAAACATTACTAAACGCTATTATAAAATCATTAATTTCAAAAATTTCGGCCCTTTGCGCAGTTTTAAGAAAAGCTAATTTTTTTCCCTTATCCATTTTATTCTTTGTAAACAAAAGAATTTCGTTATAACTTTTATTTGAGTGGGTTAAGCAAAAAGAAAAATCGCTAAACAATTCTTTGTCCCCAACAATAAAATGCCCTGTATCTTCAATCATACCGACACAAGCATAAAAAAACATTTTTTCATTAAAATCTTTTTTAAACAAATTAAACAACACTTGTGTAGTGGAGTGTTTATTACTGACACCTATTTTTGATGTATCAATACTTCTTTTTTCAACTACGTGATGGTCAAACGAAACTACTTCAAACGATTTTTGTTTTTGTAAAATAGTGAATTGCTCTCTTAGTTTTCCTAATTGATCATAATCATTAAAATCTAGCAAAAATATTTGATCATATTTTTTTAAATTTGGAGAAGTAATGAATTTTATTTTTTGTTTTTTTGCAAAAGCACTTGCTTGTTCATTTATGTGAGAAGGAACAGCAATTTCGCTATCAATGTTTTTTTGTTTTAACAATAATTGTAGTATTGCTGATGCGGAAATCGCGTCAAGATCGGCATTTTCGTGACAAAGGAGTAAAATGTTTTTGTTTTTGTATTTTGAGAAATTGAATTTAGCCATTTTTACCATTATAAAATGGCTAAAACCCATTATTATTCTTTACTGAAAAAAGATAATTTTATTTTTTTGATTTTTTTTCTTTTTTCTCATCACTACTTTCTTCTTTTTCTGTTCCTTCAATTTTTGCTTTTAGTGAATTCAATTTTTTTAGTAAAGATTCTTCTTGCTTTTCAACTGTTTTTAGTTTTAGTTCAAAACTTTCTTTTCTTTCTTGTGTTTCTTTTTTCATTTCCTCAACTGTTTTTGGCACAAGTAAATTTCCAACAGCTTTGTAAACTTTTGTTTCTTTTGTTTTTGATAATTCTTCAAGTGAAGCTTTCATTATTTCTATTTGTATAGATAATTGTTGTTTTTGAGAAGAAATTGTCATCAATAATTTTCTATCCCTTTCAAACTCCATAATTAATACTCTTTTATCCTCTTTACTCATTCATAATTCCTCCAATTCTTGAAATAAAATTAATGGCTTAAGTATTGAGTTAAGCGAAGCTCTTAAAGCTGTTTTGTCCACTGCTGATATTTTTATATTTAAAGAATTTTTTTTTAAAAAAATCTTTGTTTGGCTTCTTTGATAACTCTCCATAAGCTCGGGTTTTATTGATTTAAAAAAACCTGTTGCTTGATTTTTTGAATCAAAAGCAACATCAATATCTAAAAAATACATTTCTCTCACAATAATTAGAAATTGATCCACTCATTAATTTTATTAATCCGCTTTCACTGTTTTTGAAATTGGTTCTCTTAATTTGTATAATATTCTATAACCACATGAAGGACATCTCACTAATCCTTCATAAACATTTTGAACTTCTGTTCCACACTTTGCACACTTATATGCCATACACTCACCCACATAATTAATAATTTATTTTTAAAAATTTATATTTTAATTATTTATTTTTTAATTATTTATTTTTTAAAAATTTATTATTTAATTATTTATTCTTTAATTGCTTCTGCTATTTCTTTTTCCATTCCTGAAATGTCTTCACTTGTTTGTATTAATTCTTTCGATCCTTCAACAAAGTTTTTTTGAGAAACCATTTTTTTGATTGATTTTCCTATTAGTGTTTCTGCTTCATAAGCCCCACCGGTGAATTTTGCTTTGCATTTTTTACAAACAAAAAGCCCTGCAGCGATTCTTTTTATTGTTAAAAAACTACAAAAAGGACAACTTGTTGGTTTGTTTTTTCTTTCTTCAACTTTTAACACTCTTTTTCTAATACCTACTCCATATCTTTCCTTGAATCTTCCTGTAGAACCAACTTTTTTTGTACTCATAAAAATCGCTCACCTAAACTAATCAAAACATTCCATTATTATTACATAAATATCAAAAAGAAAGCTTTTTAAAGATGCTTTGTTAAAGAAAAAATGCAAAAGACAAAATCAAGTTTTTTGCTTAATTTTGTCCCCTTTTTTTCTAATTTTTTGTATTTGTTACTTTATTTATTTTCTTCTCATTTTTTTATTTATTTTTATTTTTTTCCAACCATTTTTAGGAGTTTTTTTCTTGTTTCATTCGCTACTTTGAATCCGGTGTCTATCATGTAATTTACTTCTTCTAAAGTAAATGATCCTCCAACTCCTTTTTGCATTGCACTCATGAATCCATCATCTGTTGTTGCTACTGAAAATCGTGCTTCTGCTGCTTTTTCTTCTATGTATGTTGGATCAACTAATATTCTTCCACCAACTTTTACAAAAGTTGTTAATAGTGGAATTCTTTTTAGTTCAATTTTTCCTGCATACTCTTGTTTCACGATTCTGTTCTCTTCGTCAAGTTTTGGGATTTTTGCGTTCAAAAATGAAGCAATTCCTGCAATACTTCCTGCATCAAACAAATTTCCGTCACTATTCACTGCGTAAAAGTCAAAAAATGCAACAAACGCTGCTTCTCCTTCTTTTATGCAAAGTTTTGTGAAATCAATTGCTTTACTTTCTCTTAACCCTCTATCCACCACTCTTGCTACTTCTATTTCATCCATTGATGGTGGTCCGTACTCGTAATCCCCGTGAGCTAGTGGTAGTAATTCTGCTCCAACACTAATAGCTCCTTCGTTTGGATTGTCAGGATAGGGTTTATCAACTAACATTTTGATTCCACTAATCACTTGTGTTTCTCCAAGTTGAACGATTGCTGAACCTTCAGCGTTCTCAAATTTGTTTAGAGTAATTGTGAAATCTCTCATTTCATCAAGTGCTCTACCATCAACTCTTTTTCCAACCCTTGCTAACTCTATTACTTTCGATATATCATATTCTAAAACAGTTGATCTCATTTTCTCACCTTCTTTGATTTACTATCTTTACCTTTTTTTTCGGTTTTTGATTCTTTTTCTTTTTTATCAACTTTATCAACTTTTTTTTCTAACACAACTTCTTTTTTTGTGTTTTTTTCTACACCAACTGCTTTCTCTACTGCTTTTTTGTTTAATTCTTCAACAGTAAATCTTTCTGTTAATGCTTTCTTTTGCACTTCATACACTTGTTGGCAACCTTTTATCCCAAGTGCTGCAACAGCATCCCATTCTTTTCTTGTCAACAAACCATCCATTTGGAGTAAAACTATTTCTCCAGTAGTTGGCATTATTGCTAATGGCACATCAACTGCATCAGGCGCATCTTCTTCATCTTTGTTCAAATCAAGAACAATTTCGTTAAACGCTTTTCCTACTCCAACAGCTGATACTAAATCCCTCATTGGAATTCCAGCATCCGCTAATGCACAAGCAGCTGCTGTTAAACAAGCAACTCTTGACCCCGCATTAGAATCAGCAACTTCAACCATTACTGCAATCTCTGTGTTAGGGAACTGGTTAACGAAAACTACTTTTTCTAGAGCTTCTGATAAAACTTTTGAAATTTCGTGATCTCTTCTATTAGGCCCTGGTCTTTTTCTATCAGGCACACTAAACGAAGCCATTCTGTACACTGCTTTTATTACTGCTTTGTAAGGGTTTTGGGTGTGCTTTGGTAAAGCTTCTCTTGGTCCATACACTGCAGCATACACTTTGTTTTGCCCCCACTCTAAATACGCAGAACCATCCGCGTTAGGGATTACTCCCACTTTGATACTCAATGGTCGTATTTCATCCATTTTTCTTCCATCAAGTCTTTTTTTTGTTTTTTTATAATCTATTACTTCTTCTTTACTCATTTAATTCACCTACATTAGAATAATCTATTACTTCGCTTTCTTCTTCTATTACTTCACTTTCTTCAACTCTATTATTTCTTTGTTGATTGTATGGAAATTTTTCTTCAAGAGTTACTCCAAAAAAATCTTGGATAGCGTTTGTTAAATTATTTTTGTATGCGTTCTCTTCAATGAACGCGATTACTTTTTTTAACGACTCTATGTTTCCATTTCTTGCCCAAACTCTTCCATTTTTTCCTACAATTAATTCGCAACCTGTTCCTTTTTTTAGGATTTCAAGCATTGAACCATTTTTTCCGATCAATCTTGGTGATCTAACTGGAACAACTTCAAATACTTCTCCTCCAATTAGTCTTCTTGGAAAAATCAAATTAGCTTCTTTTAGTTCATCAACTGATTCTACTTTCGCTAACACTAGGTCTCCAACTCTAAGTTGATCTCTTATTGCTTTTGTTGGAATAAAAGAATCTACACTTGCATTCAAATTAATTCCATACCCTGCAAAAACCACTCTTGTCACCACACCAATAACCACATCATCAGGTTTTGGCAAATACTTTCCTTCTAGTGGGACAACACTAGCTTGATCCTTACTAACATCGGATACTCCTAGAACTTTTGCGTATATTTTTCCATTCGCAACAAAGACATTACTGCCAAGTCGCTTTCTTTCCTCGGAGATCAACTCTCCAGGAACCACTATTTTTTTACTCATCTATTCACCTTCTTAAAAATAAATTTTAATATTATTTTTAACTTTTTATTCAACTATTTTTTATTCAATTATTTTTACTATTACTTCCCCTTTTGTTATTGAGTTTAATTCATTTAGTAAATCTTGTTTCATCCCTGCTGGTAAAAAAAATTCTGCAGCGAGCGAACCATCATTTAACCAATCTTCTTTTTTTAATTCAAATTTGTGAATAATGCTTGATGCTCTTCCTGCGTATTGTGTTGGAACTTTAATTGCGAAATGTATTTTTTCTAAAGAAATTGGAATTATTGGTCTTAGTGCGGCAACGATTTGGGTTACTTGTTCTTCTGAACTCTTAAAAGCGTCAATATTTATTTTTGCTTGCTCCATCGCGTTCTCAATTCTAATTGGAGGGNGAGGGGTTTTTGTTTGAGGATTCATTGCATTTCTTGAAATGAACGAAATTATTTCCGCTCTCTTTTTTTCTTGCATTTGTTTTCTTTGCTCTGTGGTTAATTGTACTTCCCCGTCTTTTATTATTTTATAAGCAACTATTTTCATATCAGTTGAACCGAAAACTTTTGTTATGTGTTCTGGACTAGCGAGATCGCCTGCTCTAACATCTTTAAACACTTGATTTGTTGCAAGAAGTTTATCCAATTCAATATTTTTTCCTTGTTTTACTTGCATTGCAAAATCGGGATCAACTCTTATCTCAAATTTGTGACCGAATTTTTCTAATCTTGCAATAACTGAATCATCCAAACTAACCATAACACTCACTTTATTTATTTTTCTCTTTTTCTTCAATCGTATTTTTTTAAACTAGTTTTTACTCCAACTTTCTTTTTCCCTAAAAGTTGGGACTAAATCGAACTTCAACAAAACAAAAAAAAAGGTATTAAAAAATTCATCCTCACTTAAATAATTGTTTTGTTGCTTGTTCTGATAAAAATCTAAATCCGTTCGCATCAACTATTGCGAACTCTACTCTATCCATTGATATTTTTTCTTTTTCGGTCATACTTTTTTCTAAAGCTTTGTAAGCTAAAGCCATTGCTTTTTCCATTGATAATCCTTCTTTGTATTCTTTTTCAAACAAATCCATTGCTTTGTCTTTATTTCTTCCAACAGCAACCGCTTTGTATTGTGCTAAAGCACCACTAGGTTCTGTTTCAAACAAAGCTGGTCCTTTTTCATCAAATCCTGCAATAATAAATGCTACTCCAAATGGTCTAAGACCACCATATTGAGTGAATGCTTGTTTTGTTTCCGCAATTTCTTTTGCCATAACTTCTATTTGGATTGGTTCGGCATAAACCATTTTGTTTTCTTGTGCTTGTTTTCTAGCAATTCCAACAAGTCTTCTTGCATCCCCAACTAATCCTGCTGATAATACTCCAATGTGTTCATCCACTTTGAAAATTTTTTCTATAGAATCAGGTAAAACTAATTTTCCTTGAATATTTTTATCCGCTGCCAAAACTACTCCGCTAGCGTACAATACTCCAACTCCAATAGTTCCTTGTTCTACGATTTTTGAAGCATACTCTACTTGGTAAAGACGTCCCTCTGGACTAAACATTGTTGATGCTTTATCATAAGCTGGAACTTTAGATTGCATTGGATACATAAAAATAACTCCTTACAAAAATTCTATAAAAACAGAGAAAATCACTTTCCCCCCACTACCCTTATTTTCAATCTTCTTTTCAATATACTTTTCAATATACACTTGATAGACAATCTTTTTAAAGCTTGTTAAAACACAAAAAAATGAGGAAAAAAAGAATAAAAACGAATAAAAAAACAATGCAACAATAATAAAAAAAACAATATGGTAAAAATTAGTAAAAACTAATTACTATTAAATTACTAATTTATCATTAATCACTAACTACCACTAATAACTAACCCTCATCAATTACTCTTTTTTCACTACTTACTCCCAATTAACTATTTTTTATCATTAACTATTTTTTATCATTAACTATTTTTTATTAACTGATTTTGTCTCTTTAACTAATTTTTCCTCGTTTTCTACTCTTTTGGTAGTATCAAACCCGGCAAATTCTTTTATTGTTTTTATTGTACCTGAAGTGAGGAGAGGATTTATTATTACTTTTTTGTTTCTAATTTTTTCAATAAAAGCGGTTCCTGCAATTAGTTCAACTTCTTTTCCTCTCTTGCACTTTACAATTGCTTTGTTGTTTTTGTACAAAACGATTTTTGGATTAATTTCTGCAAGACCTTTTGAACCAAAAAAAGATAATAATTCTATCCAAAAACCAAAGTAAAAATCTTTTTCACCCAAATCCGCATTCAATACTTCAAAAAGCACATATCTTTTCTTGTCCCTATGCGCAGCAGGAATTGTTGCTTTCTTTGATTTTGTAATTTTCATAAAAAAAACACGCCTTTAATTAATTTCAAAAAATCATTTTTTAATTTTTTAAATTTTTATTTTTATTTTTTTAAATTTTTGTTTTGTTTTTTTCAACCCACCCTTTATTTTTATTACCCTATTTTTTAAATTTTAAATTTTAAATTTTTTATTTGTTTTTTTCATTTTGTTTTTTTCTTTACTCTAAATATGATTCTGCTTGTTCATTACTCAACCCAAGTATTTTTGCAATCGCAACTCTTACTTTTCTTGGTCTTATGTGTAATGAATCTTTTGTTCCACTCGCTACAATGAATTTTACTTTTTTTAATTTACAATACCTTACTATGTCTAAATAATTTTTCCAATATTGGTGTCTTTCAAAAGAATTTTTTTTCATTAACTCTTCAAACATCAACACCACTGTTGTCCCATTATCTGATAATTTTTTTGCTAAACCTAAATCAAAAAATTGTTTTGTGTTTGAAGGAGAGAGTAAAAAATCCGCTTTTATTTTTGCGGCAAACTCGTTTGCTTTTATTGATCCACCAACAACCGCTTTCTTTTTTGATTGGAGTTTTTGAATATCTTTAGTGTTTTCTGAAACAAGATAACAAGGAACAAAATTGTTTGCTTTCGCAACTTTTTCATCTTTTTCGTTTTCAACAAGAACAATTACTTGTTCTTTAAAATAAGTAGAAATCTGCAACAACTCTTTGAGTGGTTGAGTATAAACTATATCCATAAACATTCAATTAACTAAAACAACTAACTTAGGTTTGGCCCCCATCTAAAGTCAGTTTTTTTCTTGGCTTTGTTTTTTCTCTTATTCACTAAATTTGTTTTCTTGTTTGATCTTCCAGCGTAAGTTTTTCCTCTTTCTGCTCTTCCTTTTTGGTTCTTTGATAAGTAAGATAATTTTTTGTCAGATTTTATTGTCGAAGCATCTCTATCAGCCATTACTACTTCAAAATAGTGCCATTGACCATCTTCTGCAACTTTGTATGAACCTAGTGCTTCTGCATTCTCAAATTTTTTTGAAGCTTTTTGTTCAGCCATTGCTTGAGTATTTATTCTTCTTGATAGTTTTGCTTGTCCAAGTCTTTTTGGTCTTCTTTTATGAGTAGGTCGGTGGTGTGTTCCTGTACCTTTTCTTACTCTAACTCTTGCAACAAAAATACCTTGTTTTGCTCTATAACCAACTCCTTTAGCCGAAACCAAGTTTGTTGGATAATCAACTACAACAACTGCTTTCCCTTCATTTCTGTATTCTAAAGATCTTTGTCTAAAAAGAGAAACATAATCATAATTCTCGTCCTTTGTTCCTTTCCATTCATTTTGGAAAGTTTTTCTAATATATTTATATGCACCCATAAAATCAACTCATAAAACTCATCAGGTATAAAGAAAATTCCCAAAAAAGCATTTAAAAAGGTACCTATTTGGATGATTTTTTTAATCACCCCCAATAGAAAAGCATTTACTTTACCAAAAAAACAATTGTTTATTAAAAACTCTTTTTCTTATTTGATTTTATGAAAAACAACAAAAAATTGAAAAAAAACAAGAAAACAATTCTTACAATTGCAAACGAAAAAAAGTGTGACAAGTGTGAAAAAAAATACGAAATCATTCTTGCTTATGGGCCGCACAAATTTTGTGAAAAACACTTTGTTGAATTTTTTGAGAACAGGATACGAAAAACTATTAGAAAATACAATCTAATCGCTCCGCAAGAAAAAATACTAATCGCGTTAAGCGGAGGAAAAGACTCAACAACAATATTGCACATATTGGCAAAGTATTATAAAAAAGGAAGAGAAATTGAAGCAATAATTATTGATGAAGGGGTTAAAGGATATAGAGAAAAAGCTGTAAAAAAAGCAATAGAGAATTGTAAAAAACTAGGGATCAAACACCACTTAGTTAAATTTGAAAAAGAATTTGGAATAACTAATGATACATTAATGCCAATACTAAAAAATAATCCAAAACTTGGGGGAACTTGTTCATTTTGTGGAGTGCTACGAAGAAATATAATGAACAAATACGCGAAAAAACTAAAATGTCAAAAACTAGTAACAGGACACAATTTGGATGATGAAACTCAAAGTTTTGTAATGAACATATTCAATAATGATTATGAAAGAATGAAAAGAATGGGGGCAAGTGCAGGAATAATAAAACACACAGGGTTTGTTAAAAGAATAAAACCACTCTACGAAACCCCTGAAAAAGAAATCATTGCATACTGTGCATACAAAAACATTAAACACTACAGCGAAGAGTGTTGCCCATATTCATACACGGCAAAAAGAAACGAGTATAGAGAAATGTTGAATAATTTTGAGGATAGATTTCCAGGAACACAATACTCAATACTGAGATTTTATGAAAACCTAAAAAATGATATAAAAAAAATTAATGAAAAAGAGAACAAAAAAAAGAACAAAAATGAAAAACAAAAAAATGAAAGCGTATTAAAAGAATGCGAAAAATGTAAAGAACCAACAGAAAGAAAATTATGCAAAGCTTGTGAAATGATAGAAAAAATAAAACTTGAAAAAAAATTTCCAAACACAAACACTAGTAAAAAGTTTTTTGAGAAAAATAAAAACAAAAAACTAACCTGTGCAATTACAAAAAGATACTAAAAAAACTAATTGGAGAGAAAATAAAAAAACAAAAAAAATAATCAGTCAAAAAAACAAAATAAAAAAATCACAAAAAGAAAAAACAAAAAAAACAAAAAATACAAAATAAAAAAAAACATAATTAAAAAAATAAGAAAATAAATTAAGGGAAAATTGGTTTTTTACATTTTTTCTGTTAAATTGTTTATTAGTTCGGTGAAATTTTTTTCAAACTTTGTTAATTCCTCTATCTTAGCATCAATAGTAAGCATTTTTTGAGTAATCAATTGATCAAGATCAACATTCTTTTTATTTATTTCTTCAATAGCAACATTAATTTGAGTAATATTATCTTTCATTGTTTCAATAAATTGTTTTTTGAAATCATCAAGCACTTTTACTTTTTGAACCAAAAGATCAGGATTGATTTCGGTCTCGATAACTTTTAATTTATTTAAACGTATTTCTAAATCATCCACAAGATCATCAGTTTTTTGTAATGTTAAGGTTTCAATTTTTCTTTCAGCTTGTTCAATCATCCCATCAGCAATATTTTTTTGCAACTCAAGAGTCCTATTAACTCTTTCATCAAGATCTTTTAATTGTTTTCCAGCATTATCCAAAAATGCTTGAGCTTGTGATTTGCTTTTTATTAACTCTGAATTCATTTCAACAAGTAATTGTGCTTTTGTTCTTCTTGCCTCTTCAAGCATTTGTTTAATTTGTTCAAGGTAAGCTTTTTGTTCAGATTTTGCGAGTTCAAGCGCTGCCAAATTTTCTGACAATTGTTTATTTGATTGTTTTAGCTCCGCGATTTTTGAATCAATAATAAAAGAAATTTCTTTTTGTTTATCTTCAAGAGCGGCCCTATTACTCGCAATCAATAATTCTTTTTGAGAATCAAGCAACACCCTTAATTGAGCAACTTCTTTTTTTACCGAAGCATCCACTTTTTCTGAAATGTTTGAATCAACTTCTTCTTTCAATTTTTTCATTTCATTAAACTTAGCATTAACTGCAACAACGATTCCTTTCCTCCACAAAGAATCCATTTCACTTGAAACTGATTGTGAAACCCCTTCTCTTTTTTGGAAAGAAGAATAATTACTTGGTGAACTAGTTAAATCCATTGATCTTGTTTTTTGTGAAAGATTTCGTAAAGATTCATCAAGTTTACTTGTACTTGAAGAAATTGAAGAAGTTGAAGATGAAGAAGATGCGGAGTGAGAAGTTGAAGGAGAAATATGAATTGAAGAAGTTGAAGAAGATAGGTTTGATGAAGAAGTGGTTTGAGAAGATGTAGGGGTTTGAAGAGGTTGGGGAGTTTCTTTTTTTGTTGAAGAAATTGGAACTTTATTTTCACTCACCAAATTTTCTTTTTCCACAAACTTATTTTTTATAAATTTTGATTGAATTTCATCAATTAATTCAGAATTTGAATCACCAACAGAACTATCATCAGAAACATTATCAGAACTATTAGCAGAACTATCATCAGATACAACTTTAACATCTTTTTGAACATCTTTTTGAACATCTATCACATTATCAGAAACACTAACAGCACCAACACGAGTATTAGAACTATTGTCAGAACTAACATCAGAACTATTAACAGAACTAACATCAGAACTATTAACAGAACTAACATCAGAACTATTAACAGAACTAACATCAGAACTATTAACAGAACTAACATCAGAACTGCTATTTGTATTAGCACTATTAACATCAGTGTGGGTAGATCCTACTTGATCAACATCAGTTATTTCTTCTATTTCATCACTAGCGTTTGGATCAACTGAATCTTCAATTTCCTCATCAACTTCGCCACTATCCAAAACTCCTACTTCTTTATCTGATCCAGTGTCATCATCTTCATTCTTAATTGGTTGGTAATCATCAACATTTGTTTTTTCTTTTAACTCATCTTCAAAAATTGATTTTACATTAGGAGCAGAACTTGTTTGAGGAGTTGTTTGAGAACCTTTTGATTTTTCTTCATTTGTAATATTTAATTGATTAACAACTTGTTCGTCCATGCTTAGTTTTGATGAAACCTCATTATAAATAGCTGAAGATTTTTTTTCTTCCTCAACCGGTTTTTGTCCATTGTTTGCCTCTTCTGCTAAAGATTCTTTCGCTTTTTTTATTAACTCCATTGAATCTTCTTTAGAAATTCCAACCCCGCCCAATTCCACAATTATTTCTTCGTCAGAAACTTTCAAAATTAAAAGTTTTTTTATTGAATCAACAACAAAAGCAATTTTATCATCCATAATTAACCCAAAACTAATTCAAAAAACAATTCAAAAACAATTCAAAACACCAACTAAATTAACCCTCTTCATTTCATTAAATATTGAACAACACCAACAATACATATGCATAATCAATGTATAGAAAAAGGAGTTCTTAAATAAAAAGCTTTTGAGTTAGTAAAAACCCAAAAATTACTGAAAAAAACAAAAAAAGGAGTGTTTTATGGTGATACCATAATTACACTATCCCCTCTTATAAGTAATTTTCCAAAATTTGTTTTTAACTCACCATCAACTAGTTGATTAGCGTTTTCTAAATTCAAGTTCATATGAACATCAAATGCTTTTAGTGTCCCTCTCACTTGTTGATTCCCTTTAAGCACAACAATTACTTCCTTGTTCAAAGCATTGTTCAACAAATCAAATGGTCTATTACTCATATTTATCACCTCTTGCTAAAAAAAGAAAACAATTTAGCAAAAAATCCTTTTTTTTCTGTTGGGGTATCAGCCACTTTAATTCCGGTTAATCTTGAAGCAATTTTTTGTATTTCTACTGAAGCTGGTGAATCAGGTTTCCTTATAATTACCGGAGCAATCTTTTGTTGCATAAAACTCTTTCTAACCTCTGCATCAAAAGGAACTAAACCAAAAACAGGAAGCTCCAAAATACCGGAAATTTCTTGTCTTGATATTTCTCCCTTTTCATTCATTACAAAATTAACAACAACCCCAATCACTTTACTATTCAATCGTTGAGCAACAATTTTTGTTTTCAACGCATCAGCAATTGCTGGAGAAGTAGGCATTGTTACTAAAAGTGTTTCTTGCGAAGCACTCAACGCTGATAAAACATTTTTTTCAATACCTGCCGCAGCATCAAGTAAAATAAAATCATACTTTTCATTTAATTGAGAAATAATACTCGCCATCCGCTCACTATCAACCCTCTTATAATTATCAAGACTTAATCCTGAAGGAATAAATTGAACCCCTTCCGGTCCATCATAAATAGCATCAAACACTTGAGCTTCACCTAATAAAACATCATGAAGAGTGATTGGAGAGGATTGCATTCCTAAAATTAAAGACAAATTCGCCATCGCAACATCAGCATCAATTAGTAAAACTTTTTTGCCTAACTTTGATAAAGCCACTCCAAGATTTGCAGTAATAGTTGTTTTACCAGTACCGCCCTTCCCTGAAGCAATTGTTATAACTCTAGCCATAAAAATCAATCCAAAAAACCTGCACTCCTAACTATCTAGCCACCTGTTCTGCTTTTTTTTTATATAAAGAATTTTCGCTCATAAAAGAACTTAAATCTACTGCTAGTGCTTTAAGTTCAATATTTGACAACTCACTACCGGCTTTTACAATAAAAATTTTTTTATTATAAGGCAAAACCATAAACCAACCATCCTCTTTTTTTACCATCAAAACCTCGCTTGAAGGAAGTTCTCCTTTTATATAAGAAAACATTGCTGCTCCAATCAAACCCTCATTAATTCCATCCCCTTCACTTGACACCACTACAGAACCATCCATATTGGTTACCAAAAAAGCATCAACTAAATGTTTTCTTTTCAAAATCATTAAATTTTCTTCAAAATTATTAGAAAAAATATAATTGTGTTTTGATAAAAAATCTTGTAAAAAATCCACTTGATCTTGAGGCTTTTGTGTAGTATCAACATCAAGTACTTTATAGGCAAAACGTTTCAAAAAATTCCTAACCATAAAAATCACAAAAAAATAATGATCAAAAAATAATTAAAAAAACAAACACAAAAATAAAAATTATTTTAATTCACCCAAACCATATTTATCCAAATCAAGTTCACTTTCTACAACTTCTTCCACAAATTGTGGTTCATACACATCAGGAATCATCTTTGGAATATCTTTTAAAGGTATTTTGTTAACCAAAAGCAATTTATCATCAAACGCGGTAACAAGATCAACCTGACTTCTACTCAACTCAATCAAATGAAAAAAACCATTCCCTCTTGATTGTTTTAAAAAATAATTAAAAGCATCATCACCCTTAATTAATTTTTTTACTGACATACACTCAACACAACAAGCATAAACCTCTCCAACTCTAAAAAACAAAACCCCTTCTTCAACAAAATTACCCAAAACAGAAACAATAACATAACCATTAAATTTTTTTTGATCACACTGTTCAAGTAAATCCACTAACGATAATGGCATCGCTCCTTTTGAAACAACTTTACCAACAGGAAAATTCATTAACAACACCTAACAAAACAAAAAACAAAAAACAAAAAAACATTTTACCAAAACTACTCCAACAAATACTTTTTCAAAACAATTTCAATTAATTATTTTTTCACTTCTTTTTTATCCTCTTTTTTTTCTTCTTTTTTCTCCTCATTTTTTTCTTTCTTGGTTTCTGCAACCTCGCTTTTTTTTGGTTTCAAAAAAACAATCTTATCAGCAGTATTTTTTAGTGCAGCAGCACTCATCTCTTCAGCCATTATAGCAACAGTTTCTTTACCCCTATTTTTTGCTTTAATCAAAGCTGGTAAAAAATCACTATCACGAGTAGCAAAAACCATTACATCAACTGTTTTATTAAAAACTGTTTCTGTCGCGTCACAAGCCATCGCAACATCAACATCAGTAGTGGTAATAATTGGTTCAAACCCTTGATTTACAACCGCCTCAACTAATTTATTAGAAGCAAATTGATTCAAATACACCCTGCCAATTTTTATTGAACCAAATTTTAGCGCTTCCTTTTTTATCATCTCAAGATCAATCCCGAATTCCTTTCTCAACAAATTAGGACCATCAACAAAAACAGCTAAAGATTTTTCTTGCAAAACAGCTTTAGGAAAAAAACTCTTTAATTTATTAAACACATTCGCTTTACTACCCACAAAAAACACCAATATAATATATTTGAAAAGAGAATATAAAGGTTTTACTAACAAAAAAACTTGAAAAAAGTAGCTTTTTAAACCCAACTAAGGATTAATCAATTCAATAATGGTGAATAAAAATGGCTGATGAGAAAAAATTTGACCAAGCGGGATCATTAAAACCAGGCCACTTAGTGCTAATTGATGGAGAAGTGTGCCAAGTAAAAAGTGTTGAAAAATCAAAACCGGGAAAACACGGAGCAGCAAAAGCAAGAGTAACAGCATTCAATATTTTTACTGGACAAAAAAGAGGATTACTAAAAGGAACTGATGCGGAAGTAGAAATACCAATAGTCCCAAAAGAAATAGCACAAATAGTTGCAATAATGGGTGACACCATCCAAATAATGGATACCACTTCATACGAAACACTAGATGCTCCAAAAAACGAAGAAGTAACCGGACTAAAATCAGGAGATCTTGTAGAATACCAAAAATACGGGACAAGCGTAAAAATTGTTAGAAGAAGATAATTAAGGCCAAGCACAAACTAATAAAAACCAACAATTCCAACACAAAAACACTCAAAAAAAACTAATACTCGAAAAAAATTCAACCCAACGCCAAAAAAACCAATACTCAACAAAACTAACAATTCAAAACAACTAACATCACAAAAAACCATCAACAAAAAAAACTAATAACTTAAACAAAACTAATTTATAAAAATTATCAAAACAAAAAAATAAGAAAATATTAAAAAGAATAAAAAACAAACAACTAATATGCCAACTAATATGTCAAAACTAAAAAACTTTCCAAAAAATCTTTCCAAAAAAATAATTATTGGACTTACTGGGAGAAATGATAGTGAAGTTATTGAAAAAATAAAAAACGCTGACAAATTAAAAATAAAAGAAGCGGGATTATTTTTAGAAATGCTCAAACCAAACCAAAGACAAAATGTTTATGAAGAATTAGAAAAATCAAAAATAAAAAAAATCCCACTAATACACGTAAGAGATGATATGGTAAAAAAAGAATTTGATTACTTGGAAAAAAAATACTCTCCAAAATATTATACAATACATGAAAGTACTTTCAACCACTTGCACAAATGGAAAAATTATCAACAAAAATTATTTTTAGAAATGAATTATGATAACCACATAGAAAAAAATGTGAAAGTTGAAAAAATTGGCGGGTTTTGCATTGATTTATCTCATCTAAAAGCAGCACAAGAACGAAACGCTAAAGAATATGAATACACAATAAAACAAATAAAAAAAACAAAAAATCTTTGCAACCACCTAAATGGATATGATGAAATTGAGAAAAGAGATATACACACCATAAAAAGTGAAAAAGAATTTAATTACTTAAAAGAACTACCAAAAATTGTTTTTGGCGAAAAAATCGCTCTTGAAATGTTCAACCCAATAGAAGAACAAATCAAATACAAAAAATACTTAATTAAACTACTCACCTAAACGAAACAATAAATAAACCTACTAAACACAACCATAATATGAAAAATACTGCAAAAACAAAAACAAACAAAAAAACAAATCCAAACAAAACAAAAAAACAAAAAGCACTATTGTTACTCTCAGGAGGATTTGATAGTCCAGTAGCAGGAAAACTGTTAGAAAACAAATTTCAATTAAGCGCAATACATTTTTCTCAAACACCATTCACTGATAATAGTGCAGAAGAAAAAGCGAAAAAAATATGCAAACTATTGGGAATACCAAAACTAATAATTATTGATGCTGGAGAAACACTACACGAAATCGCTAAAAGCACCTACCCCGAATTTTATTTTGTACTAATGAAAAGATACTTTATGCAAGTGAGTGAAATAATTGCGGAAAAAGAAAAATGCGAATACCTAATCACAGGAGAAAGCATAGGACAAGTTAGTTCCCAAACAGCAAGCAACTTAATGAACATAAATTTATCCACAAAAATAGAAATACTACGCCCACTATTTTTTTATACCAAACAAGAAATAATTGACAAAAGCAAAGAATTTGGATTCCACGAAATTTCAAAAGGGCCAGAAACTTGTGATGCACTAGCACACGGAAAAGTAAAAACCAAAAGCAAAATTAGTGACATAATGCGCGAAGAAAAAAAATGCAAAATGGAACAAAAAATAAAACAATCATTGAAAAAAATAAGAACAGAAAAAATAAATTAAAAAAAGAAAATATAAAAAAAATAAAAAAAAAATAAAAGATGAATAAAAATTAAATAAAGTGCGGACAAAATTGGTGAAAAAAATGGAACTAAATGATTATGTTGGAAAACCTTGTAGAAGTAAAACCGCTTACGAGTTTTTGCCAAAAAAATTAACAAAATTGAATTTGGAAAAACTTAAAGAAAAATTAGAAAAAAAAGCAACAATTGAAGTTAATTCAAAATTATTAATAATAATGAAACTAAACAACCACACAATCTCACTCTTTCCATCAGGGAGAATACTCGTAAGAGGAGAAAGAGACGAAAACAAAGCAAAACAAACCGCTCAAGAAATAATAAAAATAATAAAAAAACAATAGCAAAAAATCAAACAATGATTAATAATATAAAATAAATGCAACAATAACTAATTGTAATTAATTGTAATTAAATATTTTTGATTAAAAAAATGGAATAAGGATAATTATGACATACACTAGTACTGAATGTTTGTTTTGCAAATTTGTGAACAAAGAAATTGAAACAAAAATAATTTATGAAAATGAATATGTAATGGCTTTTCTTGATATTAACCCTGCTGGAGAATTATCAGGACACACACTTGTAATAACAAAAAAACACTACCAAAACATCCACGATGTTGATGAAAAAGATTTAGAAGAACTAATAAAAACCGTGAAAAGAATTGCAATTGCTGTGAAAAATGTTAGTGGAGCTGATGGGGTAAACATTTTACAAAACAATGAAAAAGCAGCAGGACAATTAGTGCCCCACATCCATTTCCACGTTATTCCAAGAAAAAATGGGGACGGGATTTGGTTTGATACAAAAAGAAGAGCACTAAGACCACTAGAACAAGCACAAGTATCTGATTTAATAAGAGAAGAACTAAAAAAACAAACAGGGTTTTTGTAACAAAACTAACTCTACAAAAACAAAAAATTTACGAAACTAATTCACAAAACTAATTCACAAAACTTACACTCACAAAACTAATTAATGAAATTAAATCCACAAAACCAAATTTCAAAAAACATTAGTATTAGATATTTTTAGATATTTATTGATAAGTAAGTTAATATTCCACCAATAAAAGCCAATACCGATACTGCAATAATACTATCCGAAGTAATTGTTTTAATATCAAGAGAAATCAAAAAGAATAAAGAAAAAGCGAAAAAAATTAAAGCAAGTCCGATCAAAAATAATCTAAAAAAAGAATTCCTGACCTTAATTCCTTTTAATTTAGTTTCATCCAAATCTTTTTTTATTAAATTAATTGTCTTCTCGTTCTCTTTTGAAGCCAAATGAACTTCCTCATTTAATTTTGCTAATTTTGAAACAGAATCATTAATAGAGTCCTGAAATTGTTTTTGTTGAGCAGAGTTAGCTAACTTGGTTTTCAAAAACTCTTCCTCAATTTCTTTTTTCAACAATTCTTTCTTTTCATCAATCAAATTATCAACAAACCCTGAAAAATCCTTCTTAATAAACTCTGATTGTTCAGCCACGGATTTTTTTACCAAAGCATCAATCTCAGATCTTAACAAAGTAAAAGTATCTGCTTGCGCAATCAAAAGCAATCTCTTAGCTTGATCTTGAGAAACACCCAAATTCATTAAAGAAGAAATAATTTCTGACTCAGAAGCATTATTTTGAACCATCTCTTGAATAATAGAAATAATACTTGCTTTATCATCAACCTTATTACCACCAATTTTATTTTTAACAACCATAAAAATCAAATCCAACAAACACCAAAACCAACAAATACTAAACCATAATAATTACTAAATCCAATAATTACCAAATCAAATATAACTACTAATCCCAATAATTACCAAACCAACATATACTACTAACCCAATTCTAATATACCAACCAATCAAATCTACTATCAAATAAAAAAACAATTTCTCCTTAATAACTCTTTACATCCCTCACAAATACATTTCACTCCAAAACATTTCACTCCAAAACATTTCCAACTAATACATTCCCCACTAATGTATTTTCTCCCAAAATTAAACAACTACAATGAAAGGTAATTGTCTGTATGATAAAACAAAATAAACCCCTTTTTTTAATACTTGAATTTTTTTTGTGTCAAGAGAATCAATTGATTCAATAGTGGTAACATTATTCAACTCATACCCATCAAGATACACTACATCAATATTAGAAATTTTTGAAGAAGAAAAATTTTTCACCGAAATTGAACCATTTGAATAAAATGAAAGCAAACCCGGTTTAAAAAATAACAAAAACAACAAAACAAATAAACAAGAAAAGAAAAAAAACCTAAAAGCTCTTTTTGTTTTATCCACCCCAAAACTTTTCTCATACCTCTTTATCACTTCCTCAGGAATAACTCTTTTTGAAAACAAAACAGACATATTTTTGTCAATATCCTCTGCTTTTTTATCCAATTGTTTTTGAACTTTAACCTCTTGTTTTTTTAATTCAGGAACCTCAAATTCGATTAAATAAAAATCCTTGTCAAGCATAACTAAATTAGGCAATACAATATATAAGCATTTCACAAACAACCAACAACAAAGTTTGAATTCTTTTAGCCACCAAGTGCGCACTTGTTAGAAATCCAAACCACGAAAGTATTAATCAAAGTAAGGTGTAATATAATAGAAAGAAAAAAAATAAAAAAAAATAAAAAAAAAGAAAGAATAATAAACAATCTAATTCTCCCAAACGATACAAAGTAGTGGCAGTGCGCCAAGCATAGAGTTTTAAACGAAAAGTGAAAAGTATTTTTTGAGGAAAGGGGGGAGTTAAATGGTTGAACTTAATTTAGAAGAAATTGAAAGACAAGAAAGTTCTCCATTTACAGAAAAATTTGAAGAATTTTTCAACATTATTTATAGAAAAGAAATAGAAAAAATGGTTGAATCATACCCTGAAAAAAGAAGTCTTGTACTTGATTTTAAAGCACTTGAAAAATTTGATCCACTCCTAGCCGATGAATTGCTTGACAATCCTGACCCAGTAATTGAAGCAGCGGAAAACGCGATAAGACAAGTAAATATCCCATCACTCCAAGTAGAAGAATTTAAACCACACGTAAGAATCAGCAACTTGCCAAAAGATAGAGAAATTGATCTAAAAGATATTAGTTCAAAACACTTAAACAAAATGATATGCGTAGAAGGACTAATGAGACAAATCACTGATGTGTTACCAAAACTAATACTCGCTGTTTGGAAATGCAGAAGGTGTGGGAATATTTACAAAATCCCACAAGATAGAAAAACAAAACTAACACAACCAAATATGTGTGAATGCAGATCAAGAGAATTTGAACTACTCGAAGACAAATCAGGGTTTATTGATTACCAAAAAATCGAAATACAAGAACCACTAGAAAAACTAAAAGGAAACGAACAAGCAGTGTACTTGAAAGTATTTGTAAGCGATGATATTGTAAACAAAGTAGCCGCAGGAGACAAAACAAAATTTGTAGGAATACTAAGATTACTTCCACCCGATAGAGAGAAAAAAAATATTTACGGAAAATATTTGGAAGTGAATTATTTAGAAGAAACACAAAAAGAATTCTCTGAAGTGGAAGTAACAAAAGAAGAACAAGAAGAAATAAAAAAACTCGCAAACGATCCTAATGTTTATGAATTACTAATTGATAGTATTGCACCAGCAATTTATGGACACAACATAGTGAAAGAAAGTATTGCACTACAATTGTTCGGTGGAGTAACAAAAAATCTCCCAAACAAACAAATGATAAGAGGAAACATTCACGTACTACTAATCGGTGACCCAGGATGTGGAAAATCACAACTATTAACCGCGGCAAACAACATTGCTCCAAAAAGTATTTACATAAGTGGAAAAACAACATCAGGAGTAGGACTAACCGCATCAGCTGTTAAAGATGAATTCGGAGAAGGAGGATGGACACTAAAAGCAGGAGCACTAGTACTCTCAAGCGGAGGAGTGTGTATGGCTGATGAATTAGATAAAATGGAAGCCCAAGACAGAAGTGCACTACACGAAGCAATGGAACAAGGAATGATATCAGTAGCGAAAGCAGGAATTGTAACAAGATTCAAATCAGACACATCACTACTAGCAGCAGCGAACCCAAAATTTTCTCGCTTTGATCCCTTCACTCCATTCCTAGAACAAATAGAACTACCAGCATCACTAATCTCAAGATTTGATTTATTTTTTATGATAAAAGATGTGCTTGACAAAACAATGGATCAAAAAATATCAGAACACATTCTAATAACACACCAAAGTGGAGAAAAACTAAAACAATCAAACATTACAGGAAAAGCACTAAGTAAAAAAGAATTAGAAAAAATTGAAGAAGTGACAAAACCAAAAATTGATCCAGAGCTATTACGAAAATACATATCATACGCAAGACAAAAATGCTTTCCAATCCTAACTGATGAAGCAATGAAAACAATAAGTGAATTTTATGTAGGACTAAGAGACCAAGGAAGAGGAAAAGGAACCTACGCAGCAACCGCAAGACAACTAGAAGGACTAGTAAGACTCTCAGAAGCAAGTGCAAGAGTAAGATTAAGCGACACAGTAGAAATTGAAGATGCAGAAAGAGCAATCAGATTAGTAAAAAAATCACTAGAAGAAACAGTAACTGATCCCGAAACAGGAAACATAGACATTGATATTGTAACAAGCGGAATAACACAATCAAAACAAAACGCAATAAGCATAGTAATGAGATTAATAAAAGAAGCGATGGGAGAAGGAATAGACATGGTTCCAGTAGAACAAGTAATAACCATGGGAATAGAAAAAGGGCTAGATGAAGAAAAAATCAAAAGCGCAATGGAAGACCTTGAAAAAAAAGGAGACATATACAGACCACGGCACCACTTTGTAAAACCATCAACAAAATAAAACAAACAAAAAAACTAATAAAAAACCTAATAAAATCTAAAAAAACTAATAAAAAAAACAAAAAAATACTAATAAAAAAAACTAATAAGAAAACAAAAAAACAAAACACCAACACTTAAATAATCAACTAAACAAAAATGATTTATGAAAAAGAAAAAAACAACAAAAAAAATTGCTAAAAAAACTACTAAAATATTCAAAAACACAAAAACACTAAAAACCACTGAACAAAACATTACAAAAGAAAACCAAACCAATAATGAAAGTTGGTTAAGTGCAGAAGTAATAATAAAACTAGCAATAATTTTTATCATAATAGAAGGAATCGGATTATTTGTTGCAATAAACCTAATCCCACAAAATGTAGCACAACCACTATTCAGCGAAGACATAAATGATCCAATGAACGCCATCGGATTATTTGTAACAATACTAATAATGACAGGAATAATACTACTAATACTAAAATACAAAAAAGAAAACCAATTCCTAAAACTAATAGAAGCACTTGCAATATTCTCAGCAACAATAATAGTGATGAGTGCAATAACAACTAATGAAATACTCGCAATAACAATAGCACTAGGAATAACAATAACACGAATTTTAAAAAGAAAAAGCATACTACTACGAAACATAGTAGGAGCAATCGCTATTGCCGGAGCAGGAGCACTACTAGGAATATCACTAGGACTAATACCAATCCTACTATTCATAACAATCCTATCCATCTATGACATCATCGCAGTGTTTGGAACAAAACACATGGTTACACTCGGAAAAGCAGTTACGAAAAAAAACTTTGCATTCACAATCGCAATACCAACAAAAAAACACTTCTTTGAACTAGGAAACGGGGACCTAGTAATCCCACTACTAGTAGCAACAAGCATAATCGCAAACGGGTGGTTCATAAACAACCTACTAGTAGCAATAATTTGTCTAATTGCGAGTTTTATTGGATTATGCACAAGCATCTATATGGTATCAGTAAAAAAAATAGCGATGCCCGCACTACCACCACAAACACTACTAATGATAATAGTAATAATCACATCAATAATTTTCTTTGCATAAAAAATATTTAAAAAAAACTAATTAAAAAAATATTAAAAAAAATGTTTAAAGAAAAAAACTTGTCAAAACAAAAATAAAAAATATTTAAAAAATAAAAATAACACAAATAAAAAAATCAAAACTAATTAAACAAAAAATAAAATAATTAAAAAAAAATAAAACAAAAACTAAATAAAAAAATAAAAAAAAAATAAATTATTGGAGGATTAAATAAAAAATGAATAATTAAATAGAAAATTAAGAAAATTAAACAACTGCTTGAACACAACTCATCGCTAAATAATCAGCAGGAATTCCGAACAATGATAAAATAAATGCTGCTCCAAAATAACCAGCATAAGCAATCAAAACATACCTCATAATTTTCCCAATAAAACAACCAACAAAAAACTTTATTTTACTATACCTTGCAAGACCGGCTGCAAGACCAATTACATCAAAAGGAAGCGGAGTAAAAGCAAAAACCACTAACAAAGGAATCCCAACTTTGTTTAATTGATCCTTCAAAATTTTTAGTTGAGCAATTTCACTTTTCTTCATCTTATTAAAAGTAGTAATGCCCAAATAACCAATAATATACCCTGAAAATTCTCCAAAAGAAGCGCCAAGAGCAACAACCACTCCTAACAAAAGTGGAGAAAAAATACCTAAATTCAAAAACTCAACAACCGAAATAGGAGCAAGGAATATATCCAGAGGGAGAGGAAAAAACAAAGAAGCATTCGCAATAATTGAAACAAAAAATAAACCAACAACTCCAACAGCACCCGAATTCTTAATAAAACAAAAAAAATCTTCAACCTTAAAAAAACCAGTGACAAAAGCTAAAATAATTAATAAAATAAAACCCCCAAAAATAAGCATTAATTTATACTCAAAATCATTCTCTTTCTTTTTTGATTTACGAGAAGATTTTTTAGAAAAATTTCCAAAAGGAAGTTTAAAAACCATAAAATAATAGGAAAACTGGCTTTTATATAGTTTTTGTTAGAAAAAATAATTAGAAAATATAATAAAATTTTAATAAAAAAAATGAAAAAATAAGAGAAGTGAAAAAATGAACCAAAGTTATGAAGAAATGCTAAACAGAGCATACCTCTCAATACCAAAAAAAGCACAAACCCACGAAAGATTCGAAATACCAAGAGCAGAATCAATGATACAAGGAAACAAAACAATAGTAAGAGGAATAAACGAACTAATCAAAACAATGAGAAGAGAAAAAAAGCACTTCCTAAAATACTTAATGAAAGAAACCGCACTACCACTAAGCGAAGGAAACAACCAAATAATAATAAACGGAAAAGTAGGAGCAATCCAACTAAACAGATTAATAGAAAATTATTTCAAACAGTACATACTATGCCACGAATGCGGAAAACCTGACACAAACCTAACCACACAAGGAGGAGTACAAACAATAAAATGTGAAGCATGCGGAGCAATAAAACCTGTTTCTATGTAAAAATTGTTTCTATGTAAAAATTAATTCTAAAAAAAAATTGAAGTGAAAAAATGTTAGCAAAAAAACACGAACTAGAATACCAAACAATACTCGCAATATGTGATAAAGAACACCTGAACAAAACCTACGAAGAAGGAAACATATCATTCACCGTGAGTGAAAAATTCTTTGGAGGAACAAAAGTAAGCGAAAAAAAATTAAAAGAATTATTCAAAAACTCAAACTCAATAAACCTCTTCGGAAACAAATGCGTAGAAATTGCTCAAAAAGAAGGTTTAATAACAGAAAGTAGCGTAATTAAAATACAAGGAATAAAACACGCACAAATATATGGAATACAACAATAAAAAAAAAGAAAAAATTGAAGAATAAAAAAAACAAAAAAAATAATAAGAAGAAAAGAATTAAAAAAAATAAAAAATTAATAAAAAAATGGTAAAAATAAAAATCATAAAAATAAAAAAATATAAGAATAAAAAATTATAAAAATAATTAAAAAAACTGGTGAGAAAAAAATGGCAAACTTTAATTCACAAAAAAGAAAAAACCAAATGAACAAAAAAAGAACAGGAGGACAACAAAACTCTGAACAGATAAATGGAGAAACCTATGTAAGAGTAAGAGTACCAAACGAAAAAGAACTAGAACAATTCGCAGTAGTACTACAACTAATGGGAACAAACCAAGTAAAAGCGCTATGCGAAGACGGAATTGAAAGACAATTCAGAATACCTGGAAAATTAATGAAAAAAGTATGGCTAAGAGAAAATGACCTAATCATTGTAAAACTATGGGACTTCCAACCAACCAAAGGAGATGTGGTTTGGAGATTCTTAGGACACCAAACAGAATACCTAAAAAGAAACGGATACCTACAAAAACTACCAATCTAAAAAAAAAACACACCACAAAACAAATAAAACAAGTAAAAAAATAAAATAAACAAAAAGAATAATAAAAAGAGAAAAAATAATTAAAAAAAAAACAAACAACAAGAAAACAAAATAAGAAACGAATAATTAAAAAAACAAAAAAATAAAATAAAAAAATTAGAACAAGAGGCATTTTTCAACCCATACACACTCAACTATTCTTATAAAATTACAAAAAAAGTGAAAAAAATATGAAAAAATTTTATACAAACCAATCACAAATAAACAAACAACTAAACGAACAACTAAATGAACAACAACTAGAAGAAGGAAAACCAATAAAAGAAGAAAAACTAATCAAAGATGAACACACCAGAGAAATATTTGAACAAGTATTTGACAAAGCAACACTAAACACAGTATATGAAATAGCCAGAAAAAAATACTTTGAAGAAATAGAATTCGTTATCTCAACAGGAAAAGAAGGAAATGTGTTCAGATGCAAATCAGGAAACGGACATTATGCAATGAAAATATACAAAATAGAAACCTCAAACTTCAAACATATGATGGAATACATAGAAGGAGACAGAAGATTCAAATCAGTGAGAAAAGACAAACAAGAAATAGTAAAAGCATGGACAAAAAAAGAATACAAAAATCTAGAAGAACTAACAAAAATAAAAGTAAAAGCCCCACTCCCAATAACATTTAGTAGAAATTGCTTACTAATGGAATTCATTGGAGAAAACGGAAACGCTGCACCACGCGCAAAAGAAAAACCATTCACTGATATGAACAAAGCTTACGAAACAATATGTGAATACCTAGCAAAAATGATAAACGCAAAACTAATCCACTCCGATCTAAGCGAATACAACATACTAAACAACAATGAAGAACTAGTAATAATTGATGTGGGACAAATGGTGACAACCGAACACCCAAAAGCAAAAGAATTCTATGTAAGAGATATTAGAAACCTCTCAAAATGGTTTAGTAAAAACGGGGTAAAAACAAACTATGAAAAAATGTACGAACACGTAAAAGAAAAAACAAAAAAACCAAAAAAAGAAAAAAAATAATTTTTAGAAAAAACGAAAAACAATAAAAAAAATGAAAAAAAAATAGAAAAATGAAAACACGAAAAAGAATTGACAAATGTTAAAGATTATAAAAGTAAACAAACAATAAATTAATGAACAAAAAAAGTAATGAAAAAGTGAAAAATATGGAAGAACTAATCAAAATACCTGATGACCGAATAGGAGTACTAATTGGGCCAAAAGGAAGTGTGCGCGCAAAAATAGCTAAAAAAGGAAAATGCAAAATTGAGATTGATTCACAATATGGAGAAGTTTTTATTGAAGGAGAAGGAGAAGAATTTTTCAGAGCAGTGGATGTAATAAAAGCAATAGGGAGAGGATTTTCCCCAGAACGAGCATTCAAATTATTTGAACACGATTATTTACTAAAAATAATTGATATTACTGATTACACAGGAAAAAGCAAATCAACACAAAAAGCAAAAAGAGGAAGAGTAATTGGAAGAAAAGGACTAGCAAGAACAGAAATAGAAAAAAAAACACACGCACTAATTTCAGTACAAGGAAAAACAGTAGCAATAATTGCACTACCTGATGAAATGAACAAAGCAGAAGAAGCAGTAAAAATGTTACTACAAGGAGCAAAACACGACACAGTGGACAGATACCTTGATGGACACGGAGCAAACAAATTTGAATTATAAAAAAATAAAAAAACAAAAATAAGCAAAACAACAAACTATTTGAAAATCAACCAACAAAGATTTAGCAATTATTTAACCATTATTACTTTCCCAAAAATTTTCAAGAAGGCTTTTTAAGTCTTTTCTTCTTTTTTTATTGCGTAGATAAAGACACTGGTGAGTTAATTGAGTGCAGAAAAAACAAAAAAAGAAACCAAAATAAAAAATAATGATGATGAAAAAGCTTATGTAATAAAAAAAGCTGCTGAAAATCTTGAAAAAGAATTCAAAGAACACTCAGTAGCGGAATTCTTTAAAAAAAATAAACAAATGCTAGGACTTTACGGAAAAGTAAGAACACTAACAATGATAATACACGAATATGTATCAAATTCTCTTGATGCTTGTGAAGAAACAGGAATATTACCCGATATTGATGTTAAAATTGATGAACTTGGAGAAGAATACTATGAAGTAACAGTAAAAGATAACGGACCAGGAATTAGCAGAGAAAATGTTGGAAAAGCTTTCGGAAAACTATTAGCAGGAACAAAATTTCACAGATTGAAACAAAGCAGAGGACAACAAGGAATTGGTTGTTCAGGATGTACAATGCTATCACAAATGACAACAGGAAAACCATCAAAAATAATTACAGGACAACAAGGAAAAAAACCAATCTCACTAGAACTAACAATAGATCCAAGCAAAAACGAACCAAAAATTGAGGAAATAAAAGAAATAGAAAAAGAATTCCGAGGAACAGCAGTTGCAGCAAAATTCAAAGGAGTGTTATACAGAGACTCTGACCAAGGAGCACTTGAATATTTACGAAGAACAGCAATCGCAAATCCGCACGCAAAAATATCTTTCAGAGACCCACTAGGACAAAAAATTGTTTTTAATAGAACACAAACAGTATTGCCAGAACTTGCAGGAGAAATAAAACCACACCCAAAAGGAGTAACAGTTGATGATGTAATTTTTATGGGAAAAAAAACCGGGGCAAGAACAACACTAAGTTTTTTGACCAATGAATTTGATAGAATGGGAGCAAAAGGACTAAACGAACTAAAACAAATGGTTGATTTTGATTTAATAAAAGATCCAAAACAATTGGATTGGAGCGAAGCAGAACAAATAATCAAAGCGTTCAAAAAAATTGATTTCATTGCACCTACAACAGATTCACTAAGACCAATAGGAGAAAAACAAATACAAGGATCACTAGAAAATATTGTAAAACCAGAATTCTTAACTGTGATGACAAGAAAACCAACAGTATACGCAGGAGGATACCCATTCCAAGTAGAAATAGCAATCGCATACGGAGGAGGAGCAGGAAGAAAAGTAGGAGAAGAAACAAAAATGGAAATAATGCGATTCGCAAACAGAGTACCACTATTATTTGATCAAGGAAACTGTGCCCTAACAAAAGCAATACAATCAGTGGATTGGAAAAGATATGATATAAAAGATCCTGACACATCCCCAGTAACAATATTCATTAATTTTATTTCAGTACACATACCCTACACAGGAGCAGGAAAACAAGCAATAGCTGATGAAGAAGAAGTACTAGAAGAAGTAAGACTTGCGCTAATGCAAACAGGAAGAAAAGCAGGAATATACATTGCACACAAAAGAAGAGAAAGCGAAAATCAACAAAAAAGATTAATGTTCTACAAATACATACCAGAAATATGCAGCGCACTATCACAAATCACAAAAGCGAACGAAGAAAAATTGAAAAAAAACATGGAACAAATGGTGCTAACAAAATTAAAAATAGAGGACGAAAAAAATGCTGAAATGCAAAAACAAGCAGAAAAAGCACTAAGAAATGATGAGAACAGTGTTGTAATAAAAGAAAAAAAACCAAAAACAGAAAAAAAAGAACAACACAACACAAAAAGAAAAAAATAGGGAATGAAAATAATTAAAAAAATAAAAAAATTATGAAAAAAAATAAATTGTTAAAAAAATGGTGAAAATTATGGCTGAGAAAAAACACAAAAAAGAAACAAAAGCANAAGAAAAAGTTAGTCCAAAACAAATCGCTGAAAGAATAAAAAAAAGCGCTGAAATAATGGTTAAACAAATCGAAAAACAAGAAGACCCAGAATTTACTACAATGCAAAGAGGAAAAAGTAATGTAGTGTGGGATGAAAAAAAAGGATACTTAGCACTTGGAGATAAAGAAATAAAAAGAACATTCCTAAATATTGCACACGCAAGAAAATTCATGCAAACAACACTAATAATGCAAAAAACACAAGATTATTTATTAAACAACAAAACCGCTTCAATACGTGAAATTTATTACGAACTAAAACACACCATTAAAGGAACAAAAGAAAACACATTCGAAGGACAAGACGAAAGTGACCCAATAATAGTTGATCTTGAACACTCAGTTGATACAATAAGAGAAAAACTAAACCTACACGCAAACCCAAAAGGAACACTATATGGAAACATAACACTAAAAGACAAAATGCACAACAACGATAAATTCAACGCCTCAAAACTAGGAAGAGGAGGATGGAGCATAATGTCAAGAATAGAACCTGAAGAAATAGAACTACTAGAAACTGACGCAGAATACTTACTAGTGTGTGAAACCGAAGCAATGTTTGAAAGACTAATAGAAGAAGGATACCCAAAACCAAACAAATGCTTACTAATCGGAACAGGAGGACAAGCAGCAAGAGGAGCAAGAAGACTAATCCACAGAATACACGAAGAACTAGACCTACCAGTATACGTATTCACTGATGGAGACCCATACGGATGGTACATATACTCAGTAATAAAACAAGGATCAATGGCACTAGCAGCACACTCAGAATTCATGTCAGTACCTGATGCAAAATACATCGGAATGACACTTGATGATGTAAAAAATTACGAACTAGAAAATGTAACCGAACACATGAAAGAAGGGGATGTAAAAAGAGCAAAAGAAATGATGGCATACCCATGGTTCCAAAACAAAGAATGGCAAGACCAACTAAAAAAAGCAATAACACAAAAAATCAGAATAGAACAACAAGCACTAGCAAACAAAAAACTGGACTTCGTTGCAACACACTACCTACCTGAAAAAATAAGAAACAACGAATTCTTACCATAAAAAAACAAAAAAAATTGTACAAATAATTCAATTGAAAATACTTTAATAAAAAAAATAAACTAATTAAGAAACACTTTAATTTAAAGAAAGTATTTGTTTTAATTTTTTTCTGACAACAAAACTCTCGCAGCTGTTTCTGTATCCCCACTCGCAAGCAACTCAAACATCCTATTAGTATCAAAATTTTTTAGATTAGCTTCCTCAACATTTTTTTCCAAAATTATTAAACCAAGATCAATCACGCCTTTTTTTTGGTTCTGTAATTCTTTCAATTCAATCATTTTTTTCTTAAAATCCTCTACAACCAATTCTTTTGAAACAGAAAAAATTGCTTTATCTTCTGGTAAAACAAAAAAAACATCTTTTTGAGAAAACCCCTTAGCAAGCGAACCCACGATTTTTAATCTAATCAAAGGTTTTATTTCAAATTCATTCACTAAAAAAGAATTTATTTTCTCTTCAACAACTTTTTTTATTTCCTCCGGAGTAGCGTTAGTAAAATTTATTTTCTCGTAAAACAATTTTCTTTGAATTTTGTAAGGAACAAACCACAATTTTTTTGAAACAGTGTCAAAAAAGAAAACTCCTTTTTCTTTTTTTGATTCAAGATTTTTCATTTGAGTAAAAACACTAGAACCTGTTAAGAGAAATCTTTTATCTTCAATTATTTGTTCATCCGACCAATGCAAATGCCCATTAATAATTAAATCAAAACCACTTGGTAAATCACTAAGAGAAAGAGAAGCCACCATTTCATCATCAAACGGCAAAAACTCTTTGAAAGATTGGTGAAACAAAATAATGTTTGTTGCACCCGAAATTGGTTTAGGATCATAAAAATTCAACAAGTCCCGAGCGTGTTTTTCTGGAACACCACCCATTCCATGAACCACTACTTTTTCTTTAACTCCATTAACTTCTTTTTCAAAAACAATACTTCCTAAATGCAAATGAACTAAAGCTCCACTCTCTTCAAGCACATCAAGAGCGTTAGCAAAATCCTTTCCCCTATGCTCGTGAGTTCCGTGAATCGCAATAAAAGGAATTCCTCTTACAAAAACACTCTTAGACCCCGCCCTAGTGTTTTTTGTTAACTCTTGAACACCACCACTATTTTTTGTAAAACAATCAAAAGTACTCAACCAAACCTCTTGAGAAGGAACAGCATTATCAAACAAATCCCCCGCGTGAAGAATAAAATCAACACCCCTTTCTTTGAACAATTCAATCGCTTCTTTAAAACGAGAAAAAGTTTCGCAAGCACGCTCACCAGAACCAAACCCTAAATGAGTATCAGAAAAAATACCTACAAGCATACAACAATACTAATAGAAAAGGGTTAAAAAATAAGAGCAAAAAACTCGCCATCCAAAAACAAAACAATATTGGATTAATGAAATTAATCAAATGGTGTTTTTGGAGCATCTACAAAAAGTGGAGCAAGTGGTTTTAATCCAATTTTTTTTGAACACACAATCAATTCTTTTTCGTTAGTTGCATCAGAAAAAACTCCTAATACTTTTCCACTATTAAACAACTCTAATATTTTTTTTTCTTCAACTTTTTTTATTACTTTGAAAGAATTGTATTTTTCAAGCGAACTTAAATCTTTTTCACCACAATAAAGAATATTAATTCCTGATTTTAGTAACAAAAACCCTAACTTTTCTGCAAACTCTTCGGCCACTAGAACACTTGTTCCTTGAGTGGAAACAGGTAACCCACCAATCCCTTTTATTTCTTTAAAATAAAAATAAGAATAATCTTTAATTGCTAAACAAAAAAATTCACTACTTGGATCTTTTAATTTAACTTTGAGTTTTGGAAAATTTTTTAACACCTCTGAACCAAGAACAATTTCTAAATCCTTAGAAGAAAAATTCTTACAAAAACTTTTACCCCTAACAGCAAAAGTTGGACCCAAATTATTTTCGCACAAATCAAGAACATTACTACAAATTTCGTTAAGATCAATTGTTTTTCTTTTCTCCGCAACAAAAAAAGAACTAATCCCGAAACAATTTTTCAACCCATTAACCACACTGCTTGGATTTTTACACTCAATAATTATTCTTCCACAAAAAGAAGATATTGATTCAAAACTAACTCCCTGTTTTTTTAAACTCAAAACCATATTTTCTTTTAAAATAGAAAACCACCTTGATTTTACTTTATTGGTTTTGAGAGAAATTTCAGGATTTAATAAAATTATTACACAATTTGGAGAAAACATAAAAATAATAAACAAAAAAACAATTAAAAATGAAAACTTTTACAAAAAAAATAAAAAAAAACACAATATTGAAATTATAAAACAAAACAAAAAAAATAATCACTAACCAAAAAAAAACAAAAACACAACAAAAAAAGCAAAAAAAACACAACAATAAAATAAACAAATATAAAAATAAAAAAACACAACTAGTGAAATTATAAAACAAAACAAAATAATACAAAACAATTGTTGTTTCTAAAGAAAATTGAAAAAACCCAAAATTTCAACAGTTTTTTAAACAAAACGGAAGAATTTTTATTTATAGAAAAAATAGTGAAATCTACCAAACCGAAGGTAAAGGTAGTGCTTTGTTATAAACGAACAAAACTAGTGAAACAAAGCAACAAAACAAAGCAACACATTTAATATTAAGCGACATTAGTCGCAGGGCTAGCAAAGCGGTTATGCACTCCCCTGCAGAGGGAGTTAGAGGGGTTCAACTCCCTTGCCCTGCTTTTTTTAACACGCTTCTAACAAGCTTTTTAAAGGTTTAGTTTGAGTTTATTTGTATTACTTGGTGAGTAGATTTTATTATTTTTAATATATTTGGTGAATTTATATGGCAATAAGACCAGCAAAGTGTTACACAAATCCTAAAGGTGGAAGAAGGATAAGAAAAGGTGCTTCTGGACACGCAAGAAAAATTGGACACCAAAGAGCTTACACAAGAGTTGCAATAACTGCACCAAGAAAAAATTATGTAGGAGCAACACCTGCTTTAAGAATTAGACAATTCAATATGGGAAACCCAATGTTACCCTACACTACTGTTGGAGAACTAGTTGTTACAAAAAGTATTGATATTAGGGATAATGCTATTGAAAGTGCAAGACAAAGTATTAACAGAAAACTTGTAAAAACACTGGGAAAAGAAGGATTCTTTATGAAGGTAAGAGTATACCCTTCACACTTATTAAGAGAAAATAAACAAGCACAAGGAGCAGGAGCTGATCGTGTTTCACAAGGAATGAGCAGATCTTTCGGAGCTACAATTGGAAGAGCAACAAGAGTAAGAGCAGGACAAACAATATTTAGTGTATTGTGTATGGAAACACAAAAAAACCTAGTAAAAGAAGCACTAAGATCGGCGAGAACAAAATTTCCGTGCAGTGTAAAAGTAGAATTTCATAATGATGTTAAAGGAATTGGGACAATACCAACAAAAGTAGTAGAAGAGAAAGCAGCAGCTGCAAAAGTAGAAACACCAACCGAAGGAACAGCAACACCTGAAGCAGGAAAAGCACCAGCAGCAGGGACAAAACCTGAAGCAGGAAAAGAAGCAACAGCAACAAAAACTGATACAAAAGCAACAGCACCTGCAGCGAAAAAGAAATAAAAACTAAAAAAATTTAATTTTTGGTTGGATAATTTTTACAACCAAAAAAATCTTTTTTTTAAATTTGCAAAACCAATTTTATTACAAAAAAATATTTACACAATCCTAACAAAAAAAACAATTTAATAATTGTTTTTAAATCAAAAAGAAAAATTTAATTACCTTTCGAAATAAAAAATAAAGTATGTTACAAATAGAACTAACTGATGCTATCAAATCGTTAAAAAAAATTAAAGCAAAAAAAATAATGATACAAATACCTGAAGGGCTAAAAACAAATACTGAAAATATTGTTAATGAACTAGAACAAAAAGGATACAAGGTAATAACATCAATGGATCCTTGTTTTGGAGCGTGTGACATAAAACCAACAGAAGCAAAACAATTACAATGTGACGCAATACTACACATAGGGCACACAAAATTTATTGAAAAAAATAATGAAAAAATAATTTACGCCCCATTAAAATACAAATTAAAAAATTTTGAAGAAACCAAAAACAAAATAACACACTATTTATTGGACAATGGTTTTTCTTTTATCGGAATTGTTACAACCGCACAATACTTACACTATTTACCTGAGTTAAAAAAACATTTTAAAAAAAATAAAATAAGAGCAGAAATATTGAAAGGAAAGAGGGTGGAAAATGGACAAGTGCTTGGATGTAATTATTCTAGTGCTAATGGGAGAGCAAAAACCATTCTTTATTTTGGGGACGGATTATTTCACCCTTTAGGAATCCACTTTGGAACAAAAAAGGAAGTAATAATTTTTGATCCAATTCTTAACACGATAAAAACTCTTGATCAAGAAAAAAATGATTTTTTGAAAAAAAGATTTTTATTAATTGAAAAAGCAAAAACTGCTAAATCTTTCGCAATTCTTGTTTCAACAAAAATTGGACAAAACAGAATTTCTATTGCTGAAAAAATAAAAAAAGAATTAGAAGGTGCAGGAAAAAAAGTTTTTATTTGTTCAATGGATTATATTTCTGAAGAAAAATTACTAGGACTTGAAGTAGATGCACTAATCAACACTGCTTGTCCGAGATTATCAATTGATGATTTTATATCCTACAAAAAACCCTTACTAAACTACAACGAAGTAAAATATGTTTTAGGAAAAAGTTACAAAAACTACAAAACGGAAATAATATACTAAATACACACCGCTTCTTTACTATTTACTTTTATTTTTTTATTATTTCTTTTTGTTTTATTTTGTTTCTTTTCATTTCTTTATTATTTCCTTTTTATTATTTTTTTATTCCAATTACCAGTTTCATTTCCATTTCTTTATTATTCTTTTTTTATTTCTTTTCATTTCTTTATTATTCTTTTTTTATTCATTCATAGTGGTTGTGTTTTCTGTTTGTACTATTGTTCCTTTGAATTCAGGAGCTCTTCTAACTATTGATTTGAAATTCTCAACATCATCTCCTGAAATAAAATATGATCTAATTTTACTTCTTTGAAGAATTGCTGCTGCATGTGGATCAACAAAAGTGTGTGCCCCAGGTTTTGATGCTTGTGCTTTCAAAAGTGAAACCATTTTTGTATGAGTTAATTCTTTATACAATTTTGCATTAGGTTCTTTTGCTGGATCTGCTGAATAAATTCCATCAACATTACTCACATTAATAAAATCCGCGCCCAACAATTCAGCGATTATTGCAGCAACCGCATCAGTGGTTTGACCAGGAATTGTTCCCCCAAATATTGGAGTTTTTCCTAAAAGCAACACTCTTTCTGCTTCTTTAGGATCAGTTAGTACCCCCCTCCAAGAATTATCAATCCCATAAGTGAAAAATAAAGCATTTGCTCTTGTAACAGCAATTCCAACCTCATCAAGTTCAAAATTGTTAGCCCCCATTGATTTTGCTCCTGCTTGATACACACGAGCCACTCTCCCCCCACCAATAACTAAAACAAATTGATTCCCTTCCCTAATCAACTCATTCAAAACTTCACAAAACTTAGCTATTTCAGGAGCTCTTAATTTTTCATTAAAAAAAACTGATCCACCCAAACTAACTACAAAAATCTTTTCATTAGTGTTTTGAGGATACGGATTGTAAGGTTGATAAGTGTTTTCGCTTGAAGAAGCACTTTCAGTAGACGAAGTTGATTCAGTTGGTCTTGGAGTACCATCCCATTTTTCAAACAAATCAAACATCCAATCCCACTCCCCCAATGGTTTATTATAACACATTTTTTTATAAAATCAATAGCTTTTATAAAGTAACGAAACCGAATAATAATGGAAATTGTGGTATAAAAACTTTATCCAACAAACAAAACACCACCACCAAAATAATTAAATAAAAAAAAATAAAAAAATAAAAATATTAAAAAAAATGAAAACAAAAAAATGAATAAACAAAAATTGAAAAAAAAAATAAAATAAATAAAAATTAATCAAAGTGAAAAAAAATGGCCAGAGAACTAAAATTAAACGAAGTGAGTGAAGCGGATCTTGCTGTATTCAAAAAGAAACTAAAAATGCTTGAAGGATTCAAAGGAAGACACACCGAACTAATCACACAATACATTCCGCCAGAAACAGATCGTGGAACAGTAATGAACCAACTAAATGAAGAAATTAATCAAAGCTCAAACATAAAAAGTCCCCAAACAAGAAAAAATGTACAAGGAGCGTTAAGAAAAATTATTGGATTTTTGAAAAACATTAACTTCAAACTACCACCAAACGGAATCGTAGTATTTGCAGGAAATGTGTCAGAAACTGATGGGCGATCAGATATTAGATTATTCACTATTAATCCAATAAGACCACTAAAATCAAAACTATACTGGTGCGACTCATCATTCCACGTGGATTACTTAAAAGAAATGCTAACCCCAAACGATTTTTACGCACTAATGACAATTGATAAAGGAGAAGCAACAATTGCACAACTAATCGGAAAAAAATACGAAATCGTAGGACACTTCACCTCACTAGTTCCAGGAAAGTCAAGAGCAGGAGGCCAAAGTGCTCAACGTTTCGAAAGATTAAGAGAAGAAGCAACAAACAATTTTTTCAAAATCGCCGGAGAAAGATTTAACGGATACTTTGAACCACACAAAGATAAAATAAAAGGAATAGTAATAGGAGGGCCAGGGCAAACAAAAAATTATTTTATGGAAAAAAAAGTAATAAACCACGAACTAGAAAAAAAAGTAATAGGGGTAATTGACACATCATACACTGATGAAGGCGGAATAAGAGAACTCGTACAAAAAAGCAGTGAATTACTAAAAGATTCTGAATTAATAAAAGAAAAAGAAATACTTGAAAAATTCATTGGAGAAATCGCAAAAGATGGACTCGCAACTTACGGACAAAAAGAAGTAGAACAAACAATAGAAGAAGGAAGAGTAGCAACACTAATAATTTCAGAAGACATACCTTGGATGGTTTATAGAAAAACCTGCGAACACTGCAACAATGACACATTTGAAACAATAAAAGAACACGAAACATTCAGAGAAGTTGATCTAAGGTGTGGAAATTGTAAATCAAAAATAGAAGTGACAGAAGAAATGGATTACATTGATTGGTTAATGGAAAAAGCAAAAAACACTGGAGCAGAAGTGAGAGTAATAAGCACCGAAACAAACGAAGGAAAAAACTTTTACGAAGGATTTGGAGGAATTGGAGCAATACTAAGATACAAAATCTAAAATAAAAAAAATGAAAAAATAAAAATTACAAATATGAAAAACCATAAGAATAAAAAATTATAAAAATAATCAAAAAACAAAAACAACAATAAACACAATTTATTGGACAATATTTTTGGGGCGAAAAAATGGATAAAGAAATTTTATTTATTACAAACACCCCCCCCTTGAAAGGAAAAATAAAACAAAGATACTCTGATTTTATTGTAGAAGAAGTAACACGCGAAGGAATATGCGAAGTACAAAGATACAACAAACCACTAGAAAAAAGAAATTTTGAAAAAATGCGCATACCAGAAAAACCAGAAAATAAAGAACACCTAATTCTAGAAATGGAAAAAATAAACACTGACACAAACACCGCAATCGCACTAATATCAAGAGGAATAAACACCAGCAAAAAAAGAATAGGATACGCAGGACTAAAAGACAAAAGAGGAATAACCGCACAAAGAATAAGCATATACCAACCAGACATAAAAAAAATAGAAAATTTCGGAGTAAAAGGAATAGAACTAAGAAACCCCAAATGGGGAGAAAGAATAGAACTAGGAGAACTACAAGGAAATAATTTCACAATAACAATTAGAGATATTAGTGAAACAAAAGAAGAAATAGAAAAGATTGTCCAACAATTTGTGTTTGAGTGTGGCGGAGGAATTCCTAACTATTTTGGTAACCAAAGATTTGGGGGCAAAAGACAAATCACCCACAGAGTAGGTAAACTTTTACTTTTACAAGATTTCAAAAGCGCAATAGAACTATACTTAACAGAAACTTATGAAGAAGAAAAACCCAATTTAAAAAATGCGCGAATAAATTTAGCAAAAACAATGGATTATTCAAAAGCACTAAAAGAATTTCCTTTCGAAGCAAGAACAGAAAGAGCAATACTAAACCACTTAGTCCAACACCCAAACGATTACGCAAACGCATTCAGCGTATTACCAAAAAAAATGAGATACTTATTCACCCACGCATACCAAAGTTATTTATTCAACAAAATGATAAAAGAACGAATAAAAATACTTGGAAAAAAAGCACTAACACCACAAGAAGGAGATATTTTGGAAGAAGGAGAAGTAACAGCACTATTACCAGGATATGAAAGTGAATTCGCTAAAGGAATACAAGGAGAAATAGAACAAAAAATTCTTCAAGAAGAAAACATGGAATTAAAAAATTTTAAAGTAGATAGGATTGCAGAAATATCAAGCCAAGGAAGTAGAAAAAAAATATCACTAAAACCCCAAAACATGTACTTGGACAAAATTGGAGAAGATGAGTTTAACGAAGGGAAAAAATACGCAACCATAAAATTTTATTTAACAAAAGGAAACTATGCCACAACAATAATGCAAGAACTAATAAAAGAAGAAATATTTTAAAAAAACATTTTAGAAAAAATTTATGACAAATATTTTAGAACAATTATTTCAGAACAAGTATTTTAGAACAATTATTTTGAATAAAAATTTTATTCACTAATTTTTAGAGAACAAAATAGTTCAAAAATATTGACACCCAAATCACAGAATTGAGTAAAACTATTAACCAAATAAGTAAAACTATTTCCCACTCTCTTCTAGGACCAAAAATTTTTATTATTAATTTCGCAAAATCATACCTTGTTTTTTTATCAGGATAATTAGGGATTGATAATTTCCCATTTTTTAGCAAAGTATACGGCCTGAATTTTCTTTGAGTAGCATCATCTCTATTAGTTAACATTTTTAGTAAAAAGAAATCAATCATGTGTGGAATGAAAAGCAAGAAAACAAAAATCACGAAATAAATATTTTGTGAATATAAAGCAAACCCTGCAATGCTTGATCCAATTAGTAAAGTTCCTGAATCTCCAGGAAATGCTTTTGCTGGAAATCTGTTAAATACTAATAATCCTAAAATTATTGCGTTTAGTGAGAAAAAAAGAAAACTCAATTCTTGAGAAACTTGAATAGCAACAAGAGTTATTATTGATGTAATAATAAAACTTGAACCAATCGTCCACCCATTTAACCCTTCAAAAGTATTACTAAAACTAGCAATTCCTGCAAAATAAAGTGCGAGAATAATTACTATAATTACTCCGAAAAAATCAAAAATGCTTGTTGGAGTGAATAACAAATACGCAACAATTAGTGAAACAAACGCTATTGGTAATGCTCGTTGAATCCAACTCAATGGTTTCGAAAGGAATTTGTTTTTTGAATCATCAA